>Ga0074193_1000422_pt1 | contig 72984 bp, 57 predicted proteins | sample EPASupsiteHSE605_FD_64523 | JGI IMG/M metagenome (GOLD analysis project Ga0074193, IMG submission 64523) | Bioremediated contaminated groundwater from EPA Superfund site, New Mexico - Sample HSE6-05 | ecosystem: Environmental > Aquatic > Deep subsurface > Groundwater > Contaminated ...
AAAAGCTCTATTCGCTCCTAAACTTCGTAGCTTATCAACTATTGGTGCTCGCAGAATTACAGAATAAAGTTGAAAAAAGAAATTCATTTGGAAAGTACTTCTAAACGCCATTTAAAGTAAAGAATAGTAAAATGGTAGCGGAAGCTATCTAAAAACAATGAATTTTTTGGATTGTTAGGGTGGATTTATAGCTCCAAAAACAAATTTTATTCAAAATTAATGCTTCTTTTGGCGCGAACTGATTTTTTGAGCGGATTGATCTTACTTGAGAAATGCTTATCAAATTAGAATGCCGATTTTCGGAGCTAATTTGAGAAGGTCTGATAATAAGATCCCGCTGATAATAAGATATATAAGTGAGAAAGCCTATTCACTTAACCCTGCACCAAAAACGTCGGGTAATGCCCCGAAAATCTTCTTTACATTAAAAGCAAAATGCCCAGGTAGTCTAGTGGTAAGGCGACGGTCTCGAAAACCGTTTCTTCTTTGGGAGAGCGCAGGTTCAAATCCTGCCCTGGGCGTAAATATCGCAATTATAAAACCTTGACAAAAATTTACTAGAGCTTAACTAAAGAAGTTACTTTTTTCCCGGCAAAAACTCCCTTCTCCCCTTTAAACTTGACTGTTCAGCTGGATAAAACAATCCCCAACGATTAAGAAAAAATAACTTTTGGGATGAGTCCATTTAGAATTGCTAATCCCGCTTTTAGTAGAAGTCCACAAAAATTGTCACGTAACTCCTCTCTATTCTGTAGCTTAAAATTCATAGAATTGCAAGTGAAATATTGAACAAATCGGTAGATGGATCCTGCATCTGTGTACATTTGTGGAAGATGAGATTCATCCGGCGTGACTACTTTCGCCACTGAAGTGACGGGCATCTAAGCTTCACGGGCATCTAAGCTTTTACTACAGACTGTAGCCCGAGTCTGAGAATATTTTTTGCAGCGTTAAGATCGCGATTTATAGACAAACCTCACTTTCCGCAGATGTCCTTTCAATTTTCACAATTTTCTTTGCTACATTTTTTCTAAAAACTGCCCTTATTCAAACATATGTTTTTGAAATATCTTACACTCTTCGATTTTGTGCCTTCATTGAAAACTTCTAACCTCTATTTCCGGAAGCTTCAGTTTCCGAAAGCTTCAGTTGAGTTAATAATTGCAAATTATTGAGCAAATGTCCAGAAACGATAACAAGAAAAATGTTATTATCTTGAGGATGTCTGTTGAAGGTCGGAAAAAAGGATAAGAGTCAAAAACGCACACTTAAAATCAAAAAATGCACACTCTCAAACACCATACATCTATAGAGAATATCAATGAAAAAAAGTTATTGATGGGATAGCGCGGATTTGAACCGCGGTCCAAGCGTCCCAAACGCTCGAGGATGGACCAAGCTACCCTACTATCCCAAGGGTACTTCCTCTCAAAGGTTATTATCCTTTATATAGCTTTCGTTAGAACATGGGCCTGTTATTCTTTCTCTGAGACTCGAAAACTTCTTCTTTTGCTCTGTTTTTCCTTATTTCAGGTTTTTTGCTAAAGTTATTTCCCTTCACTCCCAACGCTTATAAATCTCATTTTCGATTCCCAGAAGGTCAAGAGCTCTCCCCACCATAGTATCTATAAGGTCTTCCAGGGTTTTCGGCCTTGAATAGAAGCCCGGACATGCCGGAAGAACGCTTGCTCCTGCCTTTTTAGCCTGAAGCATATTTTCGAGGTGGATGAGGTTAAGAGGGGTTTCTCGAGTCATCAAGATAAGTTTTCTCTCCTCTTTCAGGCAGACATCGGCAGCCCTTGTAAGGAGCGTGTCAGATACTCCGTTTGCCACTGCTGCGAGGGTTTTCATGCTGCATGGGGCAATAATCATTCCTGCTGTCCTGTAAGAGCCGCTTGCTATGGGTGCAGAAAAATCTTTCTGGGAATAGCTCCAGGTTGCAAGTTTTTCCACTTCTGAGGGTGTGTAATCAGTTTCGATTTCGATTATCTGTTTTGCGGCATCAGTCAAAATCAGGTGGGTTTTAATTCCTTTTTCCGCCAATGCCTCAAGAAAGCGGATTCCGTACTGAACCCCTGAGGCTCCACTGATCCCTATCGTTATTTCCATTATTTGTTTCTCCCTGTTACTTTGTCTTTTCATAAAAGTCAATAAAACTTTCTACCATTTCCTCTGCGGCTGAGACTATATCTCTGATCTCTTCAGGGCTGATATCATCCTGATGGATACCGGCAACAAATACTGTTGTTTTCTTCGTGGCTCTGCTCACCTGTCTTGCACCCTGCAGGGCAAGCTGCTCTTCCCTGTGCCCGGGCAGTGTTATTACCGACGAGCCTGCTCTCTGACTTTTTTCGTCAAAAAGCCCTATGGCAACAGCTCCTACATGTTCCCTTCCTCCGGTAAGGGTCAGCAGACAGTCTTCTCCAATTTTCTTTGCCTTAAGTATGATTTCGATTCTGCCTACTTTCCGTATAATCTGAAACAAAATTCCTACCTCAAAACTTCAAACTTTTCCAGATCTTGATTTTAAACATATCCTGCTTTTTATATCTGGTTTCAGGCCTATTAAGCTACGGCCCTTAAAAATCTGACTCTGAGCGAAAAATTTCATTTTTCTTTTAAAATTCCCCTTTACATTTATTTCTCTCAGAGATCAGTCAATTTAAATTGTTTTATAGCTTTCTTAACCTCAAAATAATCTCTTGCAGCCTTCCCCACGGCTTCGCAGTATTCTTTCGGGCTATATACTCCCATTCTCCAGTTGTCCATGTGGGCTTCCTGAAGAATTGATACGAAATGGGAAGCCTCGTTAAGAGGGATCATCCTGTGGTCAGTCTTTATCATGGCCCTCATTTCTAACATTTCCGGGGTCTTTGGAATATCTACGAGGACGTACTGAGGATCGACTCCCGCGAGCTCTGCAATTTCTTTTTCTGCCCTCTGGATTTTGTCCCGGTATCTGAGCACGCCTTTTCCTACATCCTCCAGCCCTACATACAGGGCCCGCTTATAGAGTCTTCGGGCATCCAGCCTTCTGGAAAGTTCCTCTGCATATCCTGTGGCGTTTCGCATGGCTGCAACAAGGTCTATGTCATCCATCTGTCTGAGCCTGAACGGTTCAAGCTCCTGGTTTTCTATCATGTACTCCACTGCTCTGGAACACATGGCTTCCGAGATTCTGGTTACGTGGTGATAGTAGACAGATGTGTTCATCCAGAAACGTGAGACTAGAAGGGATTCGGCTGCCTTTAGCCCACCCTGATCTACAACAAGCCTGTCCTCGTAAAAATTCATCTGATTTATCAGGCGGTTGTAATCCACGACTCCGAAGGCAACTCCTGTGTAATGGGCATCCCGGACAAGATAGTCCATTCTGTCCACATCAATTTCGCTGCTAAGGATCTGCCCTATAGAAGTTTCTCCTTTGATGTGTTTTGCAAGATTTCCGGGGGAAATTCCATATTTTTTCAATACTTCCCTTATTTCCCCTTTTCCCAGTACTTCTTTTACATCATCATGCCTGCGCCGCGTGTACTTGTCAATAACATTCTCCGTAACATGAGAAAAAGGTCCGTGTCCCACATCGTGCAGAAGGGTTGCAGCTTTTATCTCGGTTTTTTTGTCCTCTTCAACTGAGTCGAGATTCTTGGTCAGCATAGAGGCAAGATGCATTGCGCCAAGGGAGTGTTCAAAGCGGGTATGGTTTGCTCCAGGGTAGACAAGGTTTGAAAATCCCAGCTGTTTGACCCTTCTGAGGCGCTGCATCTGGGGAGTGGCAAGAAGTTCCTGAACAAAATCATCCAGTTCAATATAACCGTGTACGGGATCAAGGACAACCTTCATTATTCTTTAGACAGATGTCATTATATATTGCTGTTACTATTACTATGCTACTGTAAATATTTGTAGGAATACCCGCTACCCGAAAGTTGGAAAAACCGAAAAAGGTATTATTATGATTATATTTTCAGGCGGCACAGGAACTCCAAAACTCCTTGACGGACTCAAGGAAATCCTCCCATCAGAGGAATTGACCGTTGTTGTAAACACTGCCGAAGACCTCTGGGTTTCGGGAAACCTGATCTCTCCAGATTTGGATACAGTGCTTTACCTATTCTCGGACCAGATTGACCGGAAGAAATGGTGGGGCATAAAAAACGACTCCTTTGAGACTTATGAGCGCATGCTGGAACTGGGAGTCAAGGAAAGCATGAAGCTTGGTGACAGAGATCGAGCAACCCATATCATCCGCTCGAATCTTATTCGGAGTGGGATATCTCTCACAGAGGCAACTTTAAAGCTCGCTTCCATTTTCGGAATTGATGCAAAGATTTTGCCAATGTCTGATGATCCGGTCTCCACTTATATAGAAACCCCTGAAGGGATCATGCATTTTCAGGACTTCTGGGTAGGAAAACATGGAGAATCCGAAGTGCTGGAAGTTGACATCAGAGGAATACCTGAAGCTTCAATTTCTCCAAAGGTACTCGAAGCCCTTGAAAATGACGATAACGTTCTTATAGGCCCAAGTAATCCGATCACGAGTATAGGTCCGATTATTTCCCTGCCCGGAATGAAAAGTATCCTGAAAAAGAAAAAGATTGTTGCAGTCAGCCCCATTATCGGAAATGCTCCTGTCAGCGGGCCTGCCGGAAAGCTTATGCAGGCCTGCGGGCTTGAAGTCTCTTCCATGGGAGTTGCGGAGTACTATCAGGACTTTCTGGATGTCTTTGTTTTCGATGAAAGGGATCGGGCAGACGAGTTTGCATTCGAGAGACTTGGATGCCGCGCCTCCCGTGCCGATACACTCATGACCTCAACTGAGAAAAGTAAAGAGTTGGCAGAGTTCGTAGTAGGACTTTTTGATACTATTGTCTGTCCTTAATTTTCTATTTCACTTTTCTTAAATTTCTATCCAACTTTTCTTTTTACTCCCTTTCTACTTCTCTTTTGCTTTTCTTTTCTACTTCCTTTCTACTCCTTTTCGCTTCCTTTTTACCCTCTTCAATCTCTTTTTTGTTCCTCTAAATTTCTCTTTTTATAATTTTCACATGTTTTCAATGTTAACAAAATTCGAAAGTTTTATGTAATATTTTCTTTATTGTTAGTAACACTAAAAAACATTAAACTATAATTTTGTATTATTTATTCAGCTTTATTCTTTAGATATATCTTATTCACTATCTCAGCTTATATCTAAATCTAATTCATTAGTACAAGAGGAGAATGCATGATTGGAACAAGCAAGATTAATATAAAGAAAATCAAAGCAAAATTTATTAGTTTTATTTTCCTGACAGCACTTGTTTTTTTCCTTGGTTCTATTCCGGGGGCTGCAGCTGAATGTCACAACTCGGAGTTAATGGCTCAGGTATTTGATGCCGCCGAAGCAGATCTTGGAGGTATCGGACCGGAATACACACTTATTATTACAGATATCGGTTCTCCTGCGGAATCTTATGTTTTCCTGGACAGCTTCTATTCGGAGTTTTATGGAAGGGACCTTCAGTATACAAAGAACCTCCTTGTAGTTCAGAATGCAAGGAACAGCCCTCTCTGGTTTGTCTTTTTCAATAAATGTAGCGGAAACTGTACTTTTATCGAGGTTTCATATGAAAACGAAAGTAAAATCCGCTACCAGGTAACGGAAAATATAGATTTCGATGAACTTTCGAAAAGCCCGGAATCCAGGGCAGCCTGGAATGAAAAGATAAACGAAACAATATTTGACGGGCGCGAGTTTGCCATCCTTACTATTTCTAATGCCTGGGCTACCGGAAATCTCGATTATGAACTTATGCAGTGCTTGGAACTGCACAATCATTTCTGTCCAGGGGTTTCCAGCGGTTACGTGCTTGCAAACTGGATGGAAGAAAATTATCCACTTAAAGAAGGAGTAAGTTATACTGTTTTCTCCTGCCCTAACTGGTGCAAAGAAGATGTTTTCGTAAAGCGCTGGGACACAACCCCTGGAAAAGGAGGAGTCTGGGTATCCTCATTAACGGATAACGAAACAGAAGCTCTTGGAGTTTCTCCTGCCGGTATTTTCGTGGTTACGGATAAAAATGCCGGAACTATGAAGGCCGTAGTTCTCGGGTTTGACTTTGATGTTGTCAATGCGGAATGCGGGGCAAAAGCAGATGATCCGGCGTGGGTTTCTAAATATTTGATGGATCTCTGGCTTATGGACAAAGGAAACTGGGATACAGAGGGCCTTGTTTCAGTAATTTCAGTCGTTGATATTGATGCCGATTCCCTGACTGAAATGAAACAGGCAAATGCCAACCCTTATGTAGTTCTCGGGCTGCTCAATTCGACAGAATGATATAAATCCCTCGAAAAATTGAGTTTGTAGAATCGAGAAATTGATCTGTAAGCCTAAGGCCAAACAGAAAGCCTGAGATTTTATGGCTGACAGCTTCTAAGGAAGCTTCCTTTTTTCTTTTTTACTCTTCCTTTTTTCCTCCTGATCCCGATTTTTCTTTTTTCTCCTTATTTTTCTCCTTATATTATTTTTTTCTTTTTTACGTTATAATTTCTTTTTTTACGCCTAGAATTTCTTCAAATCGTCCGATTATCCGGGTTTTCTTCACGTCCATACTTAAATTTATTAGCACTGATATGATTATTTATTATAAGCCCTCATGTTGCTGGCATGCATGGATTAGAAAAACCAAAGTTATTTATTGTACTTTGATTTTTTTTCCTGAAGTCTATTCGCCTTCCTTCCATAGCATGTTTACATGTGTCTGCCTGCTTACAGGAGGCAGTGTGCCCTGGATTGCCGGATAATATTATAGGATTCTTTAAACAGAATTCTTTAAAGGATCCTTTACTTACAGAAATATCACAACAGCCAAAGGAAGTTAATACCATGCTTGAAAGACTGAAAAACTCCCTCATCAATTCTCCTATAATCAAGCGAGGAGAATACAATTACTTTATTCATCCTATCTCTGATGGTGTACCATCCATAGATCCCCATATGGTTGAAGAGATCGCCGAATATATTCTCCAGATTACCGATATTAAAAAAATTGACACCATTCTTACGGTTGAGGCTATGGGTATTCCTGTGGCAAATGCCCTTTCCCTGAAAACAGGAATTCCTTTGACTATTGTTCGGAAGCGCCCTTATTTCCTTGAAGGGGAAGTGGAACTATCCCAGAGTACAGGGTATTCGAAAGGTGTCCTCTATATAAACGGGCTCAAGAAAGGGGACAGAGTAATTATCGTAGATGACGTAATCAGTACTGGTGGGACGCTGCTGGCACTCGTGAAAGCGCTAAAAATTATGGGTGTCGAGGTCCTTGATGTGATTTCCGTTATTGGACGTGGAGACGGTTATTTAAAATTAAAGGAGCTAGGGGTTGAGCCCAAAATTCTCGTCACAGTTGATGTGAGCGAGAAAGGTGTGGAGATTAAGGATGTCTTTGGGGATCAGTGAAGCTTTTGACTTAAGGCCTGAACATATTATCAGTGTGATAAGGAAGTTGGGAGCAAAAACCGTAGGTTTTCAGTTTCCTGAAGGGCTCAAAAGAAAAGGTCCGGAACTCGCAAAGAAGGTTGAAGAAGCTACCGGAGCTGAGGTTTTAATTTCCGGAGACCCCTGCTTTGGGGCGTGTGACCTGGACAGGACTTTGCTGGGACATGTGGATATTCTTTTCCACTTCGGGCATGCAGAACTTGAGGATACGAAACTTTCCGATAAAGTCTATTTCATAGAAACGCGCTCTGCAGTTGATGTTCGGCCTGTTGTTAAAAAAGCCGTACCTGAACTTAAAGGCCAGAGGATAGGGTTGATTACCACTGTTCAGCACGTTCATAAACTTCCTGAAGCCTGTGCTGTTCTCGAAATCAGTGGAAAGACCTGCGTGATAGGGCGTGGGGATTCCAGGATTGCCTATCCGGGACAGGTACTCGGCTGTAATTTTTCGGCAGCAAGGGCTGAAGCCTGCGATGAATACATGTATATCGGAAGCGGAGATTTCCATCCTTTAGGTGTGGCCCTTTCCACAAAAAAACGTGTTCTTGCAGCTGATCCCCTTTCCGGAGAGGTTCGTGAGATTGATCCCTCAAGAGTTCTCCGTCAGAGAAGTGCGGTAATTGCAAAGTCCCTGGATGCGAAGGTTTTCGGAATAATCGTCTCAAGTAAAAACGGGCAGGAGAGGATGGAGCTTGCTTCTTCCTTGAAGGAGCGTGCAAAAAAGCATGGAAAAGAGGCATATCTGATTCTGATCGATCTTGTCACTCCTGACCAGTTGCTCCAGTTTAAAGCGGATGCTTTCATAAATACCGCCTGTCCGAGGCTTGCTGTTGATGAGGTAGGACGTTTTCCATCCCCTATGCTTACGCCTCAAGAGTTTGAGATTGTACTTGGAGAAAGGGAATGGGAAAAGCTTGTGCTTGATGAAATTACACAAGAGCCTGTATAACCTTTTACTTTCAGGTTATACTTTTAGGTTATTATGGATGAAAAAGAAGGACGTAAAAGTAATATAAGCATCTCACATAAGCATCTCACATAAGCATCTCACATAAGCATCTCACATAAGCATCTCACATAAGCATCTCACATAAGCATCTCACATAAGCATCTCACATAAGCATCTTACACCAAAAATTCTAAATTGAGTATTATTTTAAGAAACTAAAATCGAAGAAATGAAACAAAGAAAACTTGAAATGCTGCTTGAAGAAGTAGAAGGCTTTTCCGATCCGGAACTCGAGCTGGAGCAGTACCAAACTCCCCCTCCTCTAGCTGCGGAAATTCTACATTTCGCTTATATGCAGGGAGATCTTGACGATTCGGTCCAGGATCTGGGCTGCGGTACCGGAATCCTTGCAATCGGGGCAAAACTTCTGGGAGCCAGAAAGGTTGTGGGGTACGATACGGATCCAAAAGCACTTGAGATTGCAAAAATAAATGCCAGAAAGCTTGGAGTAGATGTTGAGTTCGTATTTTCGGATATCACGGAAGTCACAGGACACGTAAAAACCACGCTTATGAACCCTCCTTTCGGGGCAAGGGTGAAGGGCAGGGATAGGCCCTTTCTTTCGTCAGCGTTAAGAACAAGTGAAGTCATATACTCAATTCACAATCGTAGAAGCCTTGCTTTTATCCAAAAGTTCATTAAGCCTGCGGTCATTACACATTCTTACGTTGCGAAATTCCCTATAAAACGAACTTTCGACTTTCATAAAAAAGAAAGAGAAGTTATTGAAGTAGAGATTTACAGGATCGCTGTCTCTGAATAAATTCAGAATTCAGTATTGTTTACGACATCACATTTTATGGCGTCATGTCTCAGGATTTTATTTCAAAGAGGCGAATTTAATAGTTGACAAATATTCTATGAGTTTAATTCACAAATCGTTGTGATTACGATATATCCATTACTAATGATAATTATAATGAGGGATTATGATTAGAATCCGAAAAAATAAGACTACGAGGAAGAAATTGACAGGTCCTAACCAAGAAAAGCCAGTTACTGAAAAAGAAACTCAAATGGTTTCAGAAAATAGAAATCATTCAAGAGACCAGTTTAAAGGTCAGCCAAGGGACCAATTTAAAAGTCAGCCTAGGGACCAGTTTAAGGGTCAGCCAAGAGATCAGCCAAGAGACCAGTTTAAAGGCCAATCAAGGGATCAGTCCCGAGATCAGTTTAAAGGCCAATCCAAAGATCAGTCTCGAGACCAGGGCAAAAAAAGGAGGCTTCCTTATGCAAAGAAAACTCCCAGAGACAGGACGGATATGCCTGATTTCAGGGCTCCCCGCGAAGAAGAGACCCCGGAAAAAGATCTTGAAAAAGGGAAGTTTGTTCTTCCGGGCGAACTCATTGGAGCAACAGAGGAGTTCAAACCAGGAAACGGAACAGTCGTTTCTGCGGGTGATATTTACTCTACTGCTACCGGAAATGTAATAATTGATAGAAAAGCCAGGATAATCTCGGTCAAGCCAAACACTCTCACTCCTAATATCCTTAAAGTGGGGGATATTGTATATGGAAGGATTACTGACGTGCGCGAATCCGGGGCAATGGTGGAAGTTGCAGGGATTGAAGGTAAAGAAGACCGGGAAATCGTAAATTTACGGCTTGGTGATATTCATGTGTCGAATGTAAGGGACTCTTACGTCAAGAGACTTGCAGACGAGTTCAGACCCTCTGATATAATCAGGGCCAAAGTTATCGACACTGAAAGAATGCGCCTGACTACAGCTGAGGATTCTCTCGGAGTTGTGAAAGCTTACTGCTCAAGTTGCAGAGGGGAACTGATACTCGAAGGGAAAAAGCTTAAATGCCAGGTCTGCAATATGACTGAAACCCGTAAAATCTCAACCGAGTACGGGAAAGGGATCCAGTAAATTTCTCTTTCCTGTTCTGAATAATATACAGGTTTCTGCACAGTTATTTATATCATTCACCATTTACAGGGGATTACCAATGGAACTGAACATCCTTTCCAAAACAGAAAACGAGCTTGAAGTTGAGCTCAAAGGCGAAACTCACACCCTTCTTAATATGCTTAAAGATCTCCTGATCAGAGACGGAAGAGTTGAAGCTGCCTTTTATGACATGAAACATGTGAGCATTAGTGATCCTATCCTTTACATCAAAACCGATGGTACGGACCCTATTGAGGTCTTAAAGGATGCTGCTTCGATAATTATTGCTCAGTGTGATGAGTTTATTAATGTCTTTAGCAAGGCAGTAAACGCTTGAAATACCCAGAAATACCTGAAAATGGCTGCATGACGTCTTCTTAAAGGTGTTTTGCCTTCTTTTTCCGGCTGGTTCAGAACATTTTCTGGCTTGCGGACCTCTGGGTATTTTTTTTTCAGTAAGCTTTTACTCTCTCTAAATTTTTCACCTATTTGGAATACTTTTTTATTAATTCTCTGCGTATTCTTGGTGTATTAAGGAAAAAAGGAAAATCTCAAATACGGCAATTTGGCTGGAAGCATCAATTGAAGAGAATTATACTGACTCTTTTAGCTTAATAGACCGTAAATTCGAATTTATATCTTGATAATTTTAAAAATAAACTTACACTTAACATTGAGGAACTTACACTTAACATTGAGGAACTTACACTTAACATTGAGGAACTTACACTTAACATTGAGGAACTTACAATTAACATTGAGGAATTTAAAATTAACATTGAGGAATGAAAGAAAATGACACTTGACGACTCATCCCTTCAAAAGTTCGGTTTTATAAAGCGAGAAACCCTGGGCAGCATAAATATTGACCCTCTTCAGACAGGTGGGATTTTGACAGATGCTGCAAAACAGGCTCTTGTAGAATGGGGAGACGGGTATTCAGTCTGTGATTACTGTGGAGGAGTTCTGGACCAGGTAAAAAAGCCTCCGATTTACGACTTTGTACACCAGGCCCTTCCTGAATTCCTTGGCTGTGATGAGGCAAGGGTTACAAATGGGGCACGGGAGTCAAAGTTTGCTATCATGCATTCCATGGGAAAACCGGGAGACTGGATTGTACTTGACGGGCTTGCTCATTACTCTTCTTATGTTGCAGCCGAAAGAGCAGGCCTGAATATCAAAGTCGTACCTCATTCAGGCAGCCCCGAATACTCTCTGGATCCTGAAGGGTATGGTACGGCAATCGAAGAGATCACAAAGGAAAGTGGAAAATCGCCTGCTCTTGCTCTTGTAACGTATCCAGATGGGAGCTACGGAAACTTGCCCGATGCAGGAAAGATAGCGTCTGTCTGTCATGAATACGATGTGCCTCTTCTCCTGAATGGAGCATATTCGGTCGGAAGAATGCCAGTATCTGCAAAAGAAATCGGTGCTGACTTTATTGTGGGAAGCGGGCATAAGTCAATGGCTGCGTCCGGGCCAGTCGGAGTGCTCGGGTTAAGTGAAGAGTACGTTCCGATTGTGCTCAGGAAATCCAAACACAGCAAGGTAAAAGAAGTCGAGCTTCTCGGATGTACTGCAAGAGGTGCTACAGTCATGACTCTTATTGCCTCTTTCCCTGACGTGGTAAAGCGTGTCCGAAACTGGGATCAGGAAGTCGAAAACGCCCGCTGGTTCTCTGCAAGGCTTGAGAGCATGGGCTTTATCCAGCGTGGGCAGAAACCTCATTCTCATGACCTTATGTTCTTCGAAGCCCCGCGTTTTTATGAGATCTCAGAGAAAGTCAAGAATGGCAGGTACTTCCTCTACAGGGAACTTAAAGAACGCAATATCCATGGTATAAAGTCCGGACTTACTAAGTATTTCAAACTCAGCACTTTCGGGCTCGGAAGGGAAAAACTTGAAGCTGTTGCTAATGCCTTTGAAGATATTCTGAAAAAGTACGAGGACGTTTAATTTATATTACGAGGAATTTTGCTCTTTCCTGTATGAGTCGTATTTTAAAACCCGGGTCAACTTCTACAGTTGAAGTTTTAAATTCCGGGCGACTTTTCTTTTTCTGGTTTTTAGTTATTTCCTATTATATTTGGCTCATTTTATCTTCCTGTTCTGACTCTCCTGTGTGGATAGAAAGATATTTCATTTAGAATCAGCTAATACACGTTTGAAGTCTCATTTAAAATGAGATCTTATATGAATAAATCTTCATTATAAGTGAGAATATCTTCAATAAAGCTTTCATTTCGAATGAAATATATTCAAGATTCTCTTTCCAAATGAGTTATTCCAATGAGGACAAAGCGCTAAAGAAAACAAATCTCAAAAACAGTAGTGTCTGCAGGATCGGTTCTACCATGGATGCATGGGTATTAAGAGAAATCATACGCGAGCAAAAAGTAGTTTTTGAATCAGAAGGACCTGAAGGGCTTGTTGAGCGGGAAGCTCTCAAAAAAGTTTCGGAATTCTTTAAACTACCTCATGCTATTGTTATCTCAGGTTTGAGACGTTCCGGAAAGAGCACTCTCCTGAAACAGGTACGTAAAAATTTCTACCAGGATGAGCTGGTTTACTACTTTAATTTCGAGGATGAACGTCTGATCGGTTTTGAGGTAGGGGACTTCAATATACTGTATGAGACTTTTATTGAGCTATTCGGAAAAAGCAAGGTTTTTTTCTTTGATGAAATCCAGAACATTGAAGGCTGGGAGCACTTTGTCCGGAGAATGTACGACAGAGAGTTCAAGTTCATCATTACGGGTTCTAATTCCTCTTTGCTGAGTCGGGAACTCGGAACCAAGTTGACCGGGCGTTACGTGGGACTGGAACTTTATCCCTTTTCTTTCCGGGAGTTCCTTAAATTCAAAGGTATTCCCTTCCCTAAAGAACCTCTAACTGAAGAGAGGGGGCTTATTAAGGGTGCTTTCAATGAATATCTGGAAACAGGAGGTATTCCTGAGTATCTGCGTTTTGAGAACGCCGAGATTCTGAAGACTCTCTATGAAAATATCCTTTACAAGGACATTCTGGTCCGTTATGGGCTCGGAGATGAAAAAGCCCTGAGGAAACTTGCCCTCTACCTTTTTTCAAATTACACCTCCGAGGTCAATTACAGCAAACTGCAGAAACTGCTGGGTCTGGGCAGTGCAAATACGGTCAAGAACTACATCGGATACCTGGAAAACTCTTATATGGTCTTTACCATTTCGAAATATGATTTTTCCCTCAAAAAACAGATTTATGCCCCTAAAAAGGTGTACGCAATCGATTCAGCCTTCATAAACCTAATCTCCTTCAAGTTTTCCCGAGATCGGGGCAAACTGCTGGAGAATTTTGTTTTCCTGGAACTTAAAAGGAGAAATCTGGAACTTTACTACCACAGGGGCCGACAGGAATGTGATTTCATAGTTACTGAAAGGGAAAAGCCAGTGGCAGCTATCCAGGTGACTGTGGCTCTGAATGCTAACAGGGAACGGGAATACGGAGGGCTCCTCGAAGCTCTGGAAGTCTATGGACTGGAGAAAGGCCTGATCTTAACTGAGGCAGAGGAGTTCGAAGAGATATTTCAGGGCAAAACGATTATAGTCAAACCTATATGGAAGTGGCTTCTTGAATAAATTCAATTATTGAGTTCAATTATTGGGTTCAATTATTGGGTTCAACTATTGGGGTGCTGTTACTTTTACTGTTTCAACCCCACATTTTCCACATATCCTTCCTTTAAGAATATTTCTGCGGACAGGGTTCTGAAGGGCGTAGAGGCAGGACTTATGGTCTTCAATTATGTCCTCTTTCATTTTGCCTTCGCGCTTCATCTTTGCTATCCATTCTTGTTTTCTTTTTGCGGCCTCCTCTGGAGTCATATCTGATCATTAGTGAGTCGTATCTGATAATTAATATATCATCCTGAGCATCTAAACAAGTTTGTAAAAAGCTAAAATTTCAAAACAGCCCTTTTGGTTCACGATATAAATAACATCATTTCCAATTTCTTCTCATGAAACAGAATCCTGAACTTGAATCTATCGAATTGCTTGCAAAAATTATTCTCACTGCCGCGAGGACGGCACCAAAGGGAAAGGGTATTGACGACGTCGTAACCTTCCTCCTTTCTCCTGAAGAGAAAACCGAACTTGCCATCAGGATGGAAGAGCTAAGTGAAATCAAGGATCTGAAGTTCCTTTTCAGGGATGCAAAAAACGTAAGAGATGCAGATACAATTGCCCTGATCGGGCTGAAAGCTTCTGGCGTGAGCGGTCTGGACTGCGGAGCCTGCGGGTTTGGAACCTGTAAGGAAATGCTCGAGCACGACAAGGTACAGAAAGAGTTCCTCGGCCCCCAGTGCATGATCAAGTACCTTGACCTCGGAATTGCTGTAGGATCTGCAGCAGCAAAGGCAAAGGATCTCTGTATCGACAACCGTATTCTCTATTCTGCCGGCGCTGCAGCCTGTTACTTCAAAATGATTGATGCAGATGTAGCTATGGGACTCCCTTTGAGCGTGAAAGGGAAAAATATCTTTTTTGACAGGGAATCCACAAGAAAAATTCAGAAATGAAATCTAAAATTTTTTATTTTTTCATTTCTACATTTTCCAGATAACCTTCTCCTCGCAGGGTTGGAAAATAAAATATTTTTCCTTCTTCTTCCTTTTTTTCGATATAAAGGGCATCTTCCAGCATGTTGAGGTGAAAATTTGCCATGTGGTCATTCAGGTTGAACTTCTCTTTTATTTCCTCAAAGGATTTTCTCTCATTTCCGAGGGAGATAAGGATTTCTCTTCTTAAGGTATTCTGGAGGACTTTAAGCCCGAATTTATGATCCTCGGTCGGGTTTCGCGTCAACTTACCTTCACGTTCCAGTTGTTCTAGCCACTCTTTTTTTCTTCTGGCATTTTCATCGGAGTCCATGTTCGGTCACCTTTCCAAGAGCACTCGTTATTCCCGTCATTTGTCTGGACAGAGCTACTCTCTTTTCAACCATATCGATTTTTTTTCTATTATTGAAAACTTCATGAAAAAATTAAGAATCAAACGATACAATGTAGATCTCATCCCCAAGCTTCCGCCCCTTCACCAACTCACAGTGTCTTAATATCGCAAGCTGGTTCATTGTTTCCTGAAGTGAGAGTCCAAAAAGCTTTGAAATTTTTTCGGGTGTAACTCCACCTTCTTCCAGGATGAAATCACAGATTTCTTTTTGCAATTGTGTAAGTCCTTCTGTCCCCACCAGCCCACGCTGCTTTCTGAAGAGTTTCATAGAACGCACTGCCATAGGGTCTGCAAACTTGATTTTTTGATGTTCTTCCAGATAACAGTCTTCACATATTGCCCGACCGTTTTCTTTGACGGATTCGTTTCCCGAAATTTCTTTCCCGCATCCCGGACATATTATAAAATAGGGGACATTTTGATCGAGTTCCCTACTACCGGATTTATTCGTTTTTACCAGGCCGTGGAACTCAAGGTAGCTCACGATTTCATAAACCGTTGATCTGGATATCCCGTACCCTGATTTTGCCTTTTTGATAACATCACGAATATGGAAACCGCAGTCTATATGAGCTTCTTTTATGCATTCAAGAATCCAAATCTCTTCTTCATCCAGCACAAGTTTCATTGAAGTCACCAGGGGTACGTGTTTATGCAGAATCAAATTCTGAGTAAGGAGCAGTTTCAAAACCCGGAGCTTTTAATTTTTAACCAAACTGAGAATTTTGGAACGGTCCTTGTCATAATGCTTGTTTCTCTATATTAAAAACTTATACTATAAAAACATAGCGTCATGTATATATATAATCCTCCTTCGGACCAACTTCAATTCCGCTTTAAGGTAGAAGAGTTCAGTGACTTCTTCAGGCATCGTCTTTTCAATTCTTTGGAAAAAGAACAGGAACAGGGATGCATGCTGCTACCAAAACTCCTGCGAGTCGGTTCTCATGTATGAATTTCATAGAGAAAGAGGAAAATTTTTTATAGTGAACCAATCCCTACCCGCAAGCTACAGCAAGGCCGTCAGCCGTTAATATCTAAATGCTAATAGTTTCCAGAATTTCTTCACGTTTTGCTCTCAGTTCCACAGCCATCGGAATATGAATCTAAAGGCAATAATCTCATCACAGGGCCCTCATCAGTTCTTTCATTCTGGAGCTTAAAGTCCCATTCTTGAAGAATCTGGGCCATGGAGTCTGCTCGTTTGGACTTGCAAGGAATGCTTGAGCGCGAGAAAGTGCAAAAAGAGTTCCTCGGCCTCCAGTGTATGATCAAGTATCTTGATCTCGGAATTGCAGTGGGATCTGTAGCAGCAAAGGTAAAGGATCTCTGTATCGACAACCGTATCCTCTATTCTGCCGGCGCTGCAGCCTGTTACTTCAAAATGATTGATGCAGATGTAGCTATGGGATTCCCTTTGAGTGTGAAAGGGAAAAATATCTTTTTTGACAGGGAATCCACAAGAAAAATTCAGAAATAAAATCTATTTTGTAATTTAAACATAAATTTCATCCAAACAAAAGGTTATTCAGGTGTAGCAGTAAAATCTTTCTGCTACTCACCTGTCTTTATTGAGAACCTTTTCAGGACCTTTTTCGAAATTTTCATTATTTTCGCCGAAATATCTCTCATTTGCCGAAATATTTCTCACTTGAAATCTTTCAGGGCTTCGAAATCAAGAGTCGCAAAGTAATCTTCTATAGTTTCGGCTCTCCTGATTTGCACAACGCTTCCATCTTTCCTTCGAAGAAGTTCGGCAGAGCGGAGTTTTCCATTGTAATTGAAGCCCATGGCATGCCCGTGAGCTCCTGCATCGTGAATTACAAGAATATCCCCGATTTCTATCTCAGGAAGCGGCCTGTCAATTGCGAACTTATCATTGTTTTCGCAGAGGGAGCCGGTTACGTCATACTTTCGGACAGGAGCCTCCTTTTCTTTTCCGAGTACGGTTATGTGGTGGTAGGCTCCGTACATGCCTGGACGCATCAGGTTGGCCATACAGGAGTCCATCCCAACATAGTCCTTGTAGGTATGTTTGAGATGCCTTACCTGGGAAATAAGGTAACCATAGGGGCCTGTAATCACACGACCGCATTCCAGAAAGACCTTGAGTGGGTAAAGCCCGTTTGCATTGATTGTAGAGGCATAGGCTTCTTTGACACCTTTTGCCACGGCTTCAAAGGAGACAGGTTCCTGATCGGGCCTGTAGGGAATCCCTATGCCTCCTCCTAGATTTACAAATTCAAACCTTATACCGAGTTCTTTTGAGATTTCGACTATAAGCTCGAAGAGAATCCTTGCGGTTTCCACAAAGTAATCAGAGTTGAGCTCGTTCGAGGCAACCATCGTGTGCATTCCGAAACGCTTCACTCCCTTATCCCTGAGTATACGGTAGCCTTCAAAAAGCTGGTCTCTTGTAAAGCCGTACTTTGCCTCTTCCGGCTTTCCTATGATGGCATTTCCTCCTTTCAGAGGACCTGGATTGTACCTGAAGCAGATGATTTCCGGAAGCCCCGCGTGTTTCTCAAGGTAGTCAATATGGCTTATGTCATCAAGATTTATGTACGCTCCAAGCTCTTTTGCCTTTACGAACTCTTCGGAAGGAGTGTCGTTTGAGCTGAACATAATATCCTCACCAGTCATTCCTGCTTTTTCGGCAAGGATTAACTCAGGCAGGGAACTGCAATCCGCACCGAAACCCTCATCTTTGAGGATTTTAAGGATAAAGGGGTTTGGAAGAGCCTTTACGGCAAAGAACTCCTTAAAGCCGGGAACTTCCCTGAAGGCTGCTTTCATTTTTCTGGCATTTTCCAGAATGGCTCTTTCATCGTAGATATGAAACGGAGTAGGATATTTTTTTGTTATTTCCAGAATATCCTCTTTGGTGAAGGGAAGGTCCTTTGAAACCATATTATTACCTTTATTTTGATTTTTGTTTAATGGGTTTTGTATCAATTTGAACTTTTACTCCTTTATTAGTTTTTCTCCGATCTGTGGTATCGGAGTACAAAAGAGTCTAACAGTTTCAAGGATCAACTGTTTCAAAGGTTAATTGTTTCAAAGGTTAATTATAGTAAATTACGGCTCTTCGCTGTTTTGTATTGGTTGAAAATAATTGCTTAGTTAGAAAGTATTCAGATTAAATAAAGAAACATCACGCCTGAATGTGATTTTCAACAACAACTGTTCCGACATTTTATACATACTACTTCAACATTTAGGAGCGAAATATAAGTTACCCACACAAAATAGCGAAGAGCCTTAATTACATTCGTAAAAACAGTTTAAACGCGGGCAGGGAAGAACTCAAGCAAGAAACAAGAACCACGGAAGACACGGAAGGCACGGAAGAACTGTGCCCTTACTTCTTTTTCCGCGTTTTCCGTGTTTTCCGTGGTTTTTTTCATTTATATGTGAAGGAATTTAGAAATGAGACTATAAATTCACATTTCTTAACTTATATAGTGTCAATTTTTAATGTGATAACTATACTTCAAAGGTATTGTTTGGTATTAGCCTGGTTAGATCTCAAGCTTCTTGAAAACTTCCTTAAGCCTGGAATAAGGATACGTATTGACAACGTCTTCCTTTTCGAGCCAGCCCCTGCGCGCCTGTCCAAGTCCGTACCTCATGAAGGCAAAGTCTGAAATAGAATGGCTGTCCGTGGAGATGCAGAACTTCAGGCCGAAATCCTTTGCCCGAAGGATAAGCTCATCGTTAAGGTCAAGCCTCGAAGGCTGGCTATTTATCTCCATGACTTTTCCATTTGCAGCCGCAACTTCAAAAACTTTTTCAAAGTTCACATCATAAGCTTTTCTTTTCCCGAGCAGCCTGCCTGACGGGTGAGCAAGAATGTCAAGATGCCTATTTTCCAGGGCTGTAATGATTCTTTCTGTTGTCTTTTTTTCAGGAGCTGAAAAGCCGGAGTGCACTGCACCTACGACGATGTCGAGTTCTTTGAGAATTTCATCCGGATAGTCAAGGCTTCCATCTTTCAGGATCTCAATCTCAGAACCTTTAAGAATTTTTATTTTGAAGCTTTTTGAGAGCTTATCAATCTCCTTCCATTGGGCCTCTAATTTCTTTATTTCCATCCCTTTGGCAATCCTCTGGGAACTGGAATGGTCGGTTACGGCGACATATTCATAGCCAAGAGCTTCAGCTCCACTTACCATGGTTTCAAGACTTTCTCTTCCTTCGCTATAGTTTGTATGCATATGGAGATCTCCCCTGAGGTCTCCGGCTTCTATAAGTTTCGGAAGGGCATTTTTTGCGGCAGCTTTGATTTCTCCCCGATTTTCCCGGAGTTCGGGGGGGATATATGCAAGGCCCAGTTTATTATAAATTTCCTCTTCGCTCTCGCCTGTAACCTGTTTTCCTGACTTTTTTGAATAAAGCCCGTATTCGGAAAGTTTATAACCTTCTTTAATGGCAATATTTCTAAGTTCTATGTTATGTTCCTTTGAGCCCGTAAAATACTGAAGAGCTGCTCCGTAACTTTCAGGTGGAACTATCCTCAGGTCAATAGCTGTCCCTTCTCTCAAAATAACACTGCTTTTTGTGCTGCCTTTTAAGACAACCTGTTCGACGTCAGAAAGGGAGACAAAGATATCCATTATCTTTAATGCCTCTTCTTTTTCTGCTTCTGCTAGAATATCGATATCTCCGATTGTTTCTTTCAACCTGCGAAGTGAGCCCGTGTAGATTATTTTCGAGAGGTCTGTTTTACAGGCCGTACTCTTACATTCGGCTTTTAAGGATGATATTATCTCCTCTGCAAGCGGGAGTGCTTTTCCAAGAACCATCCGGGCATGACTTTTTTCATACTGTTCAATTGCCCTTGCGAGATTTTCTTCGCTTTTTTCTCCGAAACCTTCTAGCTCTCTGATTTTGTGAGTATTGATAACGTTTTTGAGATCTGAAAGAGTTTTTATCCCGAGGGCGTCGACAAGCTTTTTCATTCTCTTTGCCCCAAGCCCCCTGATATCCATCAGCTCCGCAGTGCTTGAAGGAGCTTCTCCTTTAAGTTTTTCAAATTTTTCTACCTTGCCGGTTTCCAGATACTCGGCAATGTGATCGGCAATGGATTCTCCAACACCTGGAATCTCGATCAGCCCTTTTTTTCCCTCTCTTTCATAAAGTTTTTCAATATCTTCCCCAAGATTCTCTATCATCTGGGCTGCTCTCCGGTAAGCCCGCGGTTTCCACTCAACCTGCTGGTATTCAAGAATATCGGCAGCTTCATAAAACAGCTCAGCAATCTCGCGATTTTTCAATGGTTCCCCCCTTTCCCATTTTACTTTATTTCCTCCCTTTCTATTTTCTACTTTTTTCTAATTTTTTCTTTTCCTCTTCTTCTTTTTTCTTATTCCCGGATATACTCTTAAATTCCTTCCTTAAAATTCCTGATCTCCTTAACTGTCGTTATATCATAGGGTCCTTTATCGTATCTTATACGTAAAAAGCGAGGAAAACGCAGGGCAAGTCCTGCTTCTCCTTTACCCTCTCCAGCCGTATGTCCTGGACTTTTTGTGATCTCTGCGCCAAGGACTTCGATAACCACAGTTGGTTCTATGAAAATATCCGGAATCATCCTACTTTTTATGAAGACATCTTTTGGGACCTCAGCTATAATATGCTCTGAAAGCAGGCTGTCAATTTCTTTTGCGTCTGCGTCGGTGAAGCCTGTACCTACTTTTGTAAAGGTCTCAAAACGTTGTTGATCTTCGTTGAAAACTGCACAGAGGAGAGCTCCGAATGAGCCTTTCCTTCTTCCTCTCCCGTAATACTTTCCAACAATTACAAGATCAAAGGTCTCCCTCATTCCCTCTGCATATTCTTCTTTCCATTTGAGCCAGAGCCAGCTCCTTTTTCCGGCTTCGTAGACGGAGCCGTTATCCATAGCTTTAATTATGATTCCCTCAAGCCTCTTTTCCAGGGTTTCGTTAAAAAAGTCCTCTATTTCTTCGAGGTTTTCAGTAACAATTCTTCTAGCCAGATGAACTATTCCTGATTCCTTTACATGCTCTTCAAGGAGAGCTCTTCTTTTTGGGTAAGATTCTTTCAGAAGGGCTTTTCCTTCCAGGTAAAGAATGTCGAAAAAGAATACAGCAACAGGGCATATTTTTATATATTTTTCAACTTCATACTTTCTGCGTCTCTGCATAAGTTTTTGGAATGAGTAAAATTCTTCTATCTTTTCATTTCCTCTTCTTTCCTCAAAGTATGCAGCTATTTCTCCGTCAAGCACGATTTCATCTGCAAGGATACTTTTCCCAATTGCTTCGACGATATCAGGGTATTGGGCAGTTATATTTTCAAGTCTTCTAGAAAAGGCTTTAATCTCGTTTCCTTTTTTGTGGATCTGTACCCTCTCTCCATCATATTTTTCTTCGGCTGCTTTTTTCCCCGATATTCTTTCTTCAAGTTCTTCGAAGACTTCTATGCGCTGGGCAAGCATTGATCTGACAGGTCTGCCCAGTTTTATAGAAAAGTTCCCCAAAGCCCTGGGTCCATATTTAGCAAGAGATTCTGCAAGCTCTCCAATGTCAGTGCAGACATTGTAACTCTCTTTGATTTTTCCTGCATACTTTTTGTCTCCGGCAAAAGCAATAGAAATTGCTTCGAGCAAAAACTGGTCCCCAAACCCCAGCCTAAGCCTTCCAAGGACGATTCTGATTATGTATTTTCCTTCTTCAGGTCTGGCCCGTTGCAAGATCTCTGAAAGGAGCCTGATCTTTTCCTCCTGACTTCCTTTTCCCGAGACTTCTTTTATCTCTCTGAGCCTTACGAAGACTTCCTCAATTGTCAGGGAATTTCCTTCTCTCTTATTCAATTCAAACGCAACGTCCCCAAGGTCTCCTGTCCTTGAATATCTTTTTTTAACTTCCTCTTCGGAAACTCCGTATGCCCCAGCAATAGCTTTTAAAGCAAGCTTGTCCCCTACTCCAAGTGTCGTGCTCTCAAAAGCAGGTCCTATGCTCCCAAGAAAAAGATATGCACTGTCCCTTACTTCTTTTCCTTCAAGCCCTGAAAAAAAATTAGCAATCTTCCTGACTATCTCTTTATGGGATGTTATCTTCTCAAGCTCTTCAAAAAGTTTCGCAAGCTCCATAAACCGAGCCATAGCACTCCCCGAAAGACATTTTGAAATCTTCCTCCACATTACTATTCTTATCCCGGTCTTTATCGCTTTGCACTCTCAAATTTCATAGATAGAATCTTTCTTCTTTCCCCCACTAAAACAGCTATCCTCGCCATCTCTTCTCATTACCGAAACCTTTAATATCTAAAAGATGCATGAGAAGAATACATAGCACTTCCTTACATCTGTATGCGACTGTGGTTTAGTGGCTATGACCTGAGCTTCCCAAGCTTAGAACCCGGGTTCGAATCCCGGCAGTCGCATTCTAAGCTTTTTTGTAAGTCTCAATTTGTAAAAAATGTGGCGTTTTTATTTTAATCATTATTTTCAGCAAAATTTCCGTAGTTTTTTGAATCAAACATCTGAAAAATCAAGTGGGAATTTTTTCCTGTAGACCATTCCCTGAAATATTGCCACGAGATTTCCTTCATCATCAGTGATATTTACGGTGTATGTGGCAATTTTAGGGTTTATTGAGGTTTCCTTTGCTTCGGCTGTGAGAGTCCCGTTTGTTGCAGCCTTTACAAAAGATATGTTTGCATTAATACCAACTGCAGCATTCCCATATGCATTTGAGGCTGCGGCAAAAGCAAGGTCTGCTAGAGTGAACAATGCACCTCCCTGCACTGCTTTTAAAGCATTTAGATGTTTTTCTTCTATGTCCATGCTGGCTTTTGCATAGCCGGGAGAAACTTCCAGCAGTTCTATTCCTGAATTTGCAGCGAAATTATCTTTCTTAAAAAACCGTTTGAGATCTTCCATATAATAACTCCGGTTATTGCCTGTAAAGTCATGGTGTATTCTCCATGTTTTTAATTAAAGTTATGTCTTCTGAACTGTACATTGGGAGACACTCAGCTTCATTTTTTCCCACCTGTGAGTGAATTGCCTCCGAACTTTTTTATTAAGTTTTAGGTTTCCTGCCGAACCCGAAAACCTAACCATCCAAATCTTTTTGAGTATCAAAAACAATCCTTTCTTGGGTTGAAGTGGTTGAAAAAAATACATTATTTTGGAAGGCGGTTGCCAGAAGGGCTGCACAGGTTATCGAGGGCCTTTTCTTATTGATGACAGTGTTCTTTCTTTCTGCCGGTCGGATCGACCTGCCAAGAGCATGGATTTTCTTCGGTCTGTATTTCGTCTCGTTGCTCTTAAACATGGTTATTTTACTCAAGTTCAATCCTGAGGTCATTAGGGTACGGAGCGAAATACTCAGAGGGGAAATGAAGTGGTGGGACAAGCTTTTTGGAGTGTTCTATATCGTTTTTCTTTTCGTAATGTTTACTATTTGTGGGCTCGATGTTGGAAGATTCCAGCTTTCAAGTTCCAGGATAGAGTTTTTGGCTTTAGGTGTGATAATTTTCGTTTTGGGCTGGTTGTTTGTAGCGTGGGCAATGGTCGAAAACAAGTTCTTCGAAACTACAGTCCGCGTTCAAAAGGAGAGGGAGCACAGGGTTGTTTCAACAGGACCTTATGCCATTGTCCGGCATCCAGGTTATGCCGGCATGATTTTGTTTTACGGTTGCGCTCCTCTTATCATTGGCTCTCTTTACGGGCTGATCCCTGCGCTGTTACTTTCTATTGCCTTTGTTTTCCGCACATACTTCGAAGACAGGATGCTCTACGAGGAGCTTCCAGGATATAAGGAATATGCGAAGAAGGTAAAGTACCGGCTTGTGCCGTTTGTTTGGTGAGGATCCTGTGAAGAAAAAAACAGTCTGCAGAAGAGAAAAGAAAGCTCGTCTGCATAAGATGCAGGCAGTTGTCTAAATATAGTTACGTAGAGTCAGAAGGCTACGGATATGGAGAAAAAGTGAGAGGCAGGCGTCCTGCGGATCTGGTTGAAGCTATTAATAGACTTTCGTGTGGGATTGTTTGCTATCTATATACTCTGGCACACAAATCTAAAAGAATCGAAATTCAGGTTATTTCCGTACAGTATTTTCTTAATGAGGCATAATAAATAAGATAAGCACTTTCAAAATGTCGGTCGATTCTGAAAACTAGACTAATCCTTATAGTTAATAGAGAATAATTATTTATAAATGACCATTTATTATTTAATTGATTTATATTAAATTATTTTTTATTTAATTGGGCAGATTTATGCAGTTTGTCCAAATGATCTAATTTGTGTATGGGGGATAAAGAATGAAAATGAAATTGATAGTTTCTCTGTTAACGCTATTCCTAGCCTTGTCTGTTGTATCCGTGCAAGCACAGACTGACACGGCTGAGAAAATGGATAATATGAATGTAATCATGACTGGAGATATAGCTAAAACTATTACATATAATATGACCGGAAATGCGGTTATGATCGGAAGCATGGACAATATGACCGAAAAAATGGATAGCATGACCGGACCCGTGACACATAATGTGACCGGAAAGATAGCTATAATCAAGGACATGGATAATATGACCTCAAAAATGGTCATGATCGGAAAAATGGATAATATGCCTGGAAAAGTGGTTATGGTCGGAAAAATGGATAAAATGACCGGAATGGCCGGAAAAATGGACAACATGACTGAAAAAATGGGCAAAATGACTGTACTCATGACTGGAAATATGACTGGAACCATAACAATGACACATAATATGGCCGGAAAAATGGATAACCTGACTGAAAAAATGGATAACATGACTGTACTCATGACTGGAAATATGACTGGAACCGTAACAGGTGATATGACCAAAAAAATGGTTATAATCAAAAATATTGGTAACATGACCGAAATGATCGGAAAAATGTGTAATATGACCGAAATGGCCGAAAACATGAGTAACATGACTGGAATGGCCGAAAAAATGGATAATATGACTAGCCCCATGCCATGCAACATGACCGGAACCATGATTATATTCAAAGATATGGATGAAATGTCCGAAATGGATGAAAATATGGATGAAATGTCCGAAATGGACGAAAATATGGATGAAATGTCCGAAATGGACGAAAATATGGATATAATGACCGAAATGGATGGAAAAATAGTCATAACTGGAAATATGGATAAAATGTCCGAAATGGATGGAAAAATGAAAAATATAACCGGAAAAATGGTTATAATCAAAAGCATGGATGATATGATTCAAATTGTGACTAAAACCATTACATGTAACATTACTGAAAACATGATTCAAATCAAAAACATGGATAAGGTCGGAAAGACCTGAAAAAACCTATCATTTTGACTAGTGTCACGAAAACTTAATTGTGGATCATCAATTTAAGGTCAAAACCATATCAGCTGATGGAAGCTACCAAATAATATGTTCGATAATTAGGTTTTTACGATACTAGAGATTTCGGCTCAAAAGTAGAGGCTGCAAGCTTGTAATTTTACAGTTTGCAGTTTTTTCCTTCTCTATTTTTTCTAGTTTTCTTTAACTCTTAATTTCTTACAATAGTTTTTGCATCCATACCGTATCAAATAACTTTCCCCACTTCTTTCCCACTTCCCTGAATCTTCCGCATTCGGAGAATCCATGCTGGATATGGAAACGAATGCTTCCTTCATTGAGAGAGGAAATACTGGCCAGGATGCAGTGGAGTCCTTTTTCTCTGGCTCCTTCGAGAAGATACTCCATTATTGTTGAACCTATTCCTTTTCCGGTATATTCGGGTCTGATGAAATAGGTGATCTCAACAGTTCCAGCCAGGGTGGGTATAGGTGAATGGGGTCGAAGCAATCCGAAACCCAGGACGGTTTTGCTTTCATCCTTTACAATGGCTGTAGGGTATCCGGCTGTAGACTGAAGGAATAAGCCAAAGAATTCGTAAGGAACTTTATTTTCGGGATAGGCGGCGAAACTGTTTTCGATATAATAATTGAAAATATCGATTACACTCTCCTTATCATCTGGAGAGATAGGAAATAAGTCATATTTCATTTCATTCACCTTTTTTCCTGATTCGAATGTCCCATTTTATTTAAGGGACATTAAAATTGTATATATACTATACTATTTTAATTTAGCTACTAAACAATAAGACATCTTCACTTTATTCGTACCTTTCCATGCAGCTGTCAAGCATACTTTCAACATGTCCGTATATTCTGAGGAACCTCTCTATCTCCGAATCGCTCATCTGCTCGAGTTCTTTTCTGAGTCCGGTTTCCATGAACTCATGAAGGGATTTGTGCCACTCAAATGCCTCCCGACCGAAATCTGTCAATTCGAGCATAATGTTCTTTTTATTACCAGGGATACCGACTTTTTTCACCAGCTCTTTCTTTTCGAGTTTTCTCACCATCTGGGAGATTGCTCCTTTTGTCACTCCAAGATGAGAAGCAATAGCTGTCAGGTTCTTTTCCGGGTGCTTTTCTACAATCTCAATTACATGAAATTCCGATGGGTATAGGAGTACACCGTGCCCTATGTCAACAGGTTTTTTTTCAAGCGCATATGCCTTATTCAAAATTCGGATTCCACTCTCAAGCAGGAAATCGACTTTTTCATCCAGGTTCAATGTTCCCATTGCTGTACCTTCAATAGTGTTTTAATCTATACCTTATTATCCGGAAATTGGGGTGTTTTATCCTGAAATAATTTCGCTTCGAAACTTTTTTCATTTTATCCATTTTTTACAACCCAAACAATCTAATTCTGATTCTAAATTTTGCTTCAATTGGGGTTCTATTCCAGTATGTATCTTCTGGTGATTCTAATTCAAGTTTCAAAGCTCCGAATTCACTTCCGTAATTCATGATGAGCTCTCTTAAGGGGCATATATCTCAGTACTCTCTGACGAGTTCATCCATTACTGGAATGGCGTCCTTCTTTTTGAGCAATGATCCACTGGATCTTTTTCTCGTTAAGTTTTACAATAGATAAGGAGTTGTAATCCACATAGTTAACACGGAATATTTTAGGATAAAAATGACTAATATTCAATTTAAATTCATGGTTATGTATAAAAAAACGAATTGCAAAAAATACCAACATTGATATGTATTTGCTAATACTAGACTAAATAAATACATACTGGGTAATATTGATTTTTTCGATTAATATTTAATTCAAATTTATATTTCTTTATGGGAAAATTTTGTGATAAATACCATTATTGGTAGACTTCTATAGATGCTAGACTGGGTAATATCGATTTTTGTTTAATATAGATTTCTAATTTATATTCCTCTATCTATTATATTCTTTGAATAATAATACACCCATGATACAATTTTGAATCACTTTCATCGGTATAAAACCATATGTACAGAAGATGAGGCAGACTTTACCAATTATATATATGTATATTTAGAAATAAATCTGGAAACATACTCTTCCAGAAATAAGTCTGGATGATGAATTGGTAAACTAATAATATTTATGCAGTACCTTTACCGATAGGAAATGAATTGAAAAACCAACAGTATTAAAATTGTATCTAGTTGAATAAAATTCTGGAGTGTGAACAAATGGAAATACAGTTTGGCAGAGTAAAAAAGACACTGGCTATTCTGCTGGCAGTCTTTTTTGTAGTATCATTAACAGCTGCGTCAGCAAGTGCAGGCGGTTTCGGATGGGGCAAGGGCAAGTGCGGCGGCTGCCATGACAGGTGCTTCGACAAATGCGACGGTTGCGGTTGGGGCGACGGTTGGTTCGGCAACAATTGGTTCGGCGATGGTTGCGGTTGCAAGAATAGATGCGGCTGTGATAGTGGGTTCTGCTGCAAGTTCATAAGTGTATTCAGTACCAGTTGCTCCAAATCCAGCTGTTGTGGCGGCTTCGACAACTGGTGGAACTGAACAGTTGGTTTGGCAATGATTGGGATCGTTGACTATTGACAAATCGAACCATGGAATAAGCTGTCCACGTAGTAAATAAACTTTCTAGACTGAGGAGAATAAAGAATACACGTCTTATACATGTCTTAAAAAAGGTCTATAAAATGTGAAACCGATGAAGACTCATTCATACAGTCCGGAGTCGGATTACAGAAGCAGTAAGATCCTAACCTCATCGAAATCTAAAAATGTATTTAGGGGATTTTTCCTGATACTGGCCGGCAAGCGTCAAAGCAGGTCGACGAATGAGTCTAATTTCATATTTATATTGTTGAGCCTATCCCTAATTATAGGATCCTCAAAAATGATCAGTTATTAAAGGAATAATAAACTTCATTTCCTGGATTAAGTATCTTTTTAGAGTTTTTTCAATATAATTACTGATAAAAAACCGGTTATTATTATTTAACCAATTATAATCCCTTAATTTTACCTTTTAGCGGGTATTATTTCTTATTTTTGACATTTAATTCAGAATCTTCAAAAATGAAGTCAGATGCCAGAATTCCAAATAAAGATGATTTTTCTAAACATTTAAGTACTTATTAGACTTTGTTAGTGATTTTGGAGATAAATATGACTTATTTTTCCTAACGATTCAATTTTTATGGCTTTTCGTTGTTTTGAGTGGGTAATTTCATCCATTTCCTAAATACGAAAGTAGCATGTATATAATTTAGAAACACTTATTATTGAAAATCAAATTCAAGCTCGATGTTTCTCTTTTTGGCCGGAAAACTTTGTAACTAAATAATTATTTTCAACTCATACAATACAGCGAAGAGCTATTTTGTGTACCTTTTTTTGGGAAGCTCTAATTATACGCTTAATATTAAAAATAAGCACCCTCCTAAACTCTCAATTTACACATTGATTTTTGAGAACTTTGTAAATTAATAGATAAAGTAAGGTGGATAAAGTAATGTTATTGATGAGAAAGAATTCTGAAAAACAACTTTATTGTGAAATGATCTATAAAAGCTATATTATATAATATATGTTTTTAATTAATAATAGTTTCTAATTTATATTTCTATATATATTATATGCTTAGAATATAATTTACAGTTGGTACAATTTGAAATCACTTTCATCGGCATATAATATAAGAATATAATTTACCCAATCTTCTAGAACTAAATCTGGATAATTACCTGGTAATATTGTATTTTTACAGTGTATCTACCGATGGAAAAGAGGATTGAAAACCAACAATCTTAAAACAGTATTAAATTAAGCAAAAGTTTGGAGAGTGTAGACAAATGGGAAAACAAACATTTGATAGAATAAAAACGATGCTTATGGTCGTTTTTGTAATATCATTGACAGCTGCGTCAGCAAGCGCAGGTGATTGGGGTTGGGACAGCGGTTGGGACAGCGGTTGCGACAGCGGCTGTGGTTGGGACAGCGGTTGTGGTTGTGGCAGCGGTTGCGGTTGCGGTTGTGGCAGCGGTTGCGGTTGCGGTTGCGGTTGTGGCAGCAGTTGGTTCTGCAGCAGTTGGTTCTGTGGCAGTTGGTTTGGCAACGATTGGTTCGGCGACGATTGGTTCGGCGACGATTGGTGAAACTGAATAGTTGGTTCGGCAACGATTGTGATTGTTGACTATTGACGAGTCGAACCATTGACTAAACTGGATATAAATATATAACCGATGATGACTCGTTCGTACTGCTGCGTTGGATTACAGAAAACAGTAAGACCCTTACTTCATCAAAATCTAAAGATGTATTATAGGGTCTTTCCTGATAGGACTTAGGCACTTGAGGAACAAAATAAAGTATGAACAGATCTGTCATAAATATTATAGTTTATACAGTATAAGGTTCAACGCTACTGTTTTTTTCAGTTCTACTGCGTAAGTTCTATTAGATACTGTCTTGTAACTGTTAAATCGGGTTTGACGAATGAGCCTCATTTTATATTTTTGTAATTATACTTTTGGGTCGTGCCTCATTGCTAGTTGAATTTCACTTTTGAATACACTTTGTTCATCTGCACCTGTTTTTCATCACTGATTTCCACTTTCTACACGGTTTTTATATTACTTCCTTTCACGTTCTTTTGGAGAGCTGTTGTGGAAATCGGTACGAATTCCCATAGTTCTTTACTTAATCGATACTCTTGTGAGAAATATGTTATTCTATATATATTTATAATTAACAACAGTTTCTAATTTATATTTCTATATATATTATATGCTTGGGGTATAATTTACTGTTGGTACAATTTGAAATCACTCTCATTGGCATATAAAATAAGGATATAATTTACCTAATCGTCTAGAAAAAATCTGGATAATTACCTGGTAATATTATATATTTTTACAGTTCATTTGCCGATGGAAAGAGGATTGAAAAACCAACAAACTTAAAATAGTATCAAATTAAGCAAAAGTTTGGAGAGTGTATACAGATGGGGATACAAAAATTTGACAGAATAAAAAAGATGCTGATCTTAATGTCAATCTTTTTTGTAATGTCATTAGCAACTGTGTCAATAAGTGCAGCATGTACGTCCACTCAGTGCGACGACAACTGTGATGATTGTGACGACAATTGTGATGACAACTGTGATGACGGTGACGACGATTGTGATGACGGTGACGACGATTGTGACGACGATTGTGACGACGATTGTGATGACGATTGTGATGACGATTGTGATGACGATTGTGATGACGGTGACAGTTGGGGCGGTTGTGACAGCTGGTGCGACAGCGGTGACTGTTGCTGCAGTTGCACGGATGTGTTCAACAATTGGCTTTCCTGTGATTTTCTATCAATACTTTTCGGGGACACTTGGGACATTTTGGGCATTTAACTGTATACAATATTGTTATCTATAAAAACAAACTGAATATATAATGTAAAACAGATATGTATAATCGATGACGATTTGTTCATACAGTCCCGCGTCGGATTACAGGAGTAATGAAACCTTTAACTTCGAAACCTAAAAATGTATTATCGGGTCTTTTCTGATAGGCCCTATGCACTTGAGGAACAAAATAAAGCATGAATGTCTGTCATGAATATTATGATCCAGACAGTCTGAAGTTTAATACTATTTGTTTCTCAGTTCAACTGGGTAAATCCTATCTGATACTTACCGGTAACCATTAAAATGGGTCGACGAATAGGCTTCATCTCATATTTTTTTATAATTAAACAATCTGGTGAAGGAAAATTAAATGCCCCTAAACATTTCTGATTTCTTGATTTTGTTTCAATTCACGAAAAAAATCCTGAGGTTTCTATTATTCACCTCCCTTTTTACAGACGGTTGGTGTCATATTTTTTCCCGTTCCTGATTTATATTAGATGACATTTCTTCTATTTCACTTTTTGACCCTCGGATCGAAAACTTGTACTCAGCATTTCTACTTGACTTTAATTTTTTTCATTTTTACACACTAAATTTATTGATTTAATTTTCTTTCTTTTTAAGTTTAATTTTTCCCTTTTATTTCATTTAGCGTTGAGAACATTATGCAAATTTGTAAAGCTCAAACTTCTACCGAAAATACTATATCTGTTAATAAATATTTGTTCATTTACAGTCAAGTAATATGTTTAGGGTGGGTAAGTAATAAATGTTTTATGTCTACGTTCAGATTTAGTTTCCCATTAAAATTTTCAGGAAGCTCAATAAAAACCCTTATTCCGACTTCCGGAGGAGTAAAATAAAATGGTAATCTCTTTACTGGCAAATGTTGACGTAATTCTCGGCTTTGCCATTTTAATTCTTACTATATTCTACAGATTTGAATTCCCTCCTGTACTGGGTTTTCTTGTAACCGGCATGCTTATCGGGCCTTATGGGCTCGGAATTCTAAATGGAGGACAGAATGTGGACCTGAATTCCGAGCTCGGTGTAATCTTTCTGCTTTTTACAATAGGAGTTGACCTTTCCTTAAAAGAACTCTGGAAAATAAAAAAGGCCTTAATGTTGGGGGGTACTCTCCAGATTCTCTTAACGACAGCGATAGTTTTCTTTGTATGCACATCTCTCGGTTTTAGTCCTGCTACTTCTGCTTTTCTCGGTTTTTTGATTTCACTTAGCAGTACGGCAATAGTACTCAAAGTCCTTCAGGACAGAAATGAAGTCTATACCCCCCATGGAAAAACCTCGCTTGCGATTCTGATATTTCAAGACCTCGCTATCGTACCTCTTATCCTGATCACTCCTATGCTTGCAGGAAGTTCTGTGAGTTTAGAGGGATCACTCTCAAATGTTTTTTTTAAAGGCTCCCTAATTATCCTGGTTTTTATCCTGAGCGCCAAATTTCTGGTCCCCTGGATATTTTACCATGTAGGTAGGACAGGTAGCAAACAATTGTTTCTCGTCAGTGTTGTTTTCATTTGCCTGTCCGCAGCTATCTTTACCTCGAGTATCGGCCTGTCTCTAGCCCTCGGAGCCTTTTTAGCCGGGATCGTCATATCCGGATCTCCGTACAGCCAGCAGGCAATGGGTAATATTTTACCTTTGAAAGATATGTTCATGAGTTTCTTTTTCGTATCCGTAGGCATGCTTCTGGATATCAATTATCTGCTTGATCACCTTCCTGTTCTTGTTCTTGCAACTATCGCCCTCATTGTCATAAAATCAATAGCAGGGGTGATTGTAACTTTCCTTCTCGGGTCTCCTCTTCGTACAACCATACTGACAGGGCTTGCACTTTCGCAGGTAGGAGAATTCTCTTTTGTCCTTTCCAGATTAGGGGTGGAATATTCTCTCCTGACAGAGGAGACTTATCAGGCCTTTCTGGCAGTTTCGATCGTTACTATGGGGGTTACGCCTTTTTTGATTAGCGCTTCTTACAAGCCTGCTGATTTCATTGTCAAAAAGGCTTCATGCAAGGCTTTTGGCATGAAACTTGTACGCGGTTTATACTCGGGATCCCTTGAAAAGGAAGAACATGTTGAGCCTGAGGTAAAAGACCACCTTATTGTCGTAGGATTTGGTTTTTCCGGAAAGACAATCTCAAAGGCCGCAAAAACCGCAGGTATCCCCTACATTATAGTAGAATCAAACCCTGATACAGTTAAGCAGGAAAAAATGAAAGGGGAAAGAATACAATATGGAGATGCAACATTAGGGGCTGTACTGGAACATGCAGGTATAAAGAATGCAAGAGTTCTTGTAATTGGGATATCCGATGCAGCCGCTACAAGGAAAATAGTAGAGACTGCTAAGGAGTCGAATCCGAACATCTGCGTAATTGCCAAGGTACGGGATCTGCAAGAAATGAAACGTCTTAATGCCCTGGGCGCGGATGAAATTATCCCCGAAGAGTACGAAACGTCAGTAGAAATCTTTGTCCGCCTGCTGGAAAAGTATCTGGTACCTCAGGAAGATATCGAAAAATTGGTAAATGACATGAGGGCTAACGGCTACAGGATGATGCGAAAACTGTCTGTTGATACAGGTATTGATAGCGGATTCAGTCTAAAGGACGGGCTTCCGGGAGTCGATATTCAGGTGGTTAAAGTAGGAAGAGGCTCAAATTTCGACGGAAAAACCCTTGCAGACCTGGAATTCAGGAGAAAGCATGGAGTAACAATACTTTCTGTTCGCAGGGGCTCGGAAATGATCTACACTCCTGAAGGGAATTTCCTCCTTCGGGCAAAAGATGCCTGCGTCCTTCTGGGAAAACCTGAAGATCTTTTCAATGTAAGAAAATTCTTTGAAAGTGTTCACGGATAAGTGTCACTTTCTCTGCAATTTTCTTTTTATTTTCGTCTGTCTATTCAATACAAATATATCCTATCCAATCTGACTTTTTCCTATGCTTCAGATCATTCTTGCTTCCGCCTCTCCAAGAAGAAAAGAGCTTCTTAAACAGTTGATAGGAGATAACTTCCTGGTATATGCCAGTTCTTATGGAGAGTCTTTTCATCCTGGTTTAAGGCCCGAAGATCTCCTTATAAAACATTCAGTCGAAAAAGCTAGGGATGTAGCTAAACACTTCGATTCCGGGCTTGTAATTTCTGCTGATACATCAGTCATCTGCGGAGGAGAAATTCTGGGAAAGCCCCACTCTCCCGAAAAGGCAGAAGAAATGCTGAAAAAGCTAAACGGGCAAAAGTTTAGAGTCATAACCGGACTTACAGTTCTGGATCTTGACTCTGGGAAAGAAATTAGCGAACCCGAATCCACGGTGGTCTGGATGGCTAAAATGAGCAGAGAACAGATTTCAGCTTACATTAGGACAGGAGAACCTCTCGACAAAGCCGGAGCTTTTGCTGCTCAGGGAAAGGGAGCAGCGCTTATAGAAAGGATCGAGGGGGATTTCTTTAACGTGGTTGGACTTCCTTTATTTCGGCTGGGGAAAATTCTTGAAAATTTTGGGGTGTCAGTGTTTGATGAAAGTTTTTTCTAACTTCTCTCATTCATGCTTTGAGTCCTCATTCATGCTTTGAGTTTTCAGCTCTTTTATGAGGGAGATTTGGCGGGAGCTACAAAAGTAATAAAGGAATTAGAAGCAATAAAACAGTCTAGCTGATTAATAGTCAAACGGGCAGTTTGATTGATTAATAGTGAAAAAGGCAGCTTAGTTGACTAATAGTGAAAATTGATAGTGAAAAAGGCAGTTTAGTTGATTAACAGGAAGCAAATGCACTCAACTGTACTTTCAGTAGATGCTTTCAGGCATTTTAATTATCAGAGGCGTTCCGGATGCTGCAAGTCTACAATACCCTGACGAGAGAAAAAGAGTTATTCAAACCCTTGAAGGAAGGCGAGGTTTCGATTTATGCCTGTGGACCTACGGTCTACAATATGCCGCATATAGGTAATTATCGCACTTTTCTGACGACTGACAATATTGCGAGAACCCTCGAATACCTCGGGTACAGGGTAAAACTGGTAATGAACATCACGGACATCGATGACAAGACTATCAGGGACTCAAAAGCTGCGGGCATGTCTCTTAAAGACTTTACGGATAAATACACAACTGAATTCTTTAAGGGCCTGGATATGCTGAATATAAAGAGGGCTTCGGTGTACCCGAGGGCTACGGAAAATGTTGACGGCATGATCGAACTTGCGCAAAAACTGATAGAAAAAGGACTGGCCTACGAAAAAGACGGCTCGGTTTATTACAGGATTTCAGGGTTTCCGGACTACGGCAAGCTTTCAAAGCTCGATTTTAATAAGATTCTGATTGGCGCGTCGGTGGATGTGGATGAATACGATAAAGACAACCCCCGCGATTTTGCTCTGTTGAAAGCCTCGACTCCTGAGGAACTCGAAAGGGGGATTTATTATGAGAGCCCATGGGGGAAAATCCGTCCTGGATGGCACATCGAATGCTCGGTCATGGCCATGAATAATTTTGGACCTACCCTTGATATCCATATTGGAGGCGTGGATCTTATCTTCCCTCATCACGAAAACGAGATAGCCCAGTCTGAAGGGGCAACGGGAAAACCTTTCGTAAACTACTGGATTCACGGGGAGCATCTGATAGTGGAAGGAGAGAAGATGAGCAAGTCTAAGGGAAACTTCTTCACACTGCCTGAAATTGTCGGGAAGTACGGTGGAGAAGTTGTGCGCTTTATGTTTCTTTCAGTCCACTATAGGAAAAAGCTGGACTATTCCGATGCCTTTGCAGAAAATGCAAAGAACAATTACTTGCGGCTTAAAGAGACTCTCGATAACCTCAAATTTGCCCTCGAAAGCGCAGAAGACAGACCATATCCCGAAGATAAAGAAGTCCTTAAAGCCCTTCCCAAACGGGAAGCTCAGTTCAAAGAAGCTCTTGAAGACGATTTTAATACCCCTAAAGCTATAACTGTTTTTAGAGACCTTTCCCGAACAGCCAACAGGTACCTTGAAGCAGGGAAAAACAGACAAGTTCTGGAAAAACTCTACTCCCTTTTCAGGCAGTTTTCTGATGTTCTGGGTCTCTTTGCAGAAATTGAAAAGGAGGAAATCCCGGAAGAAGTAATGAAACTTGTCGAAGAACGTGAAGCTGCCCGAAAAAAGAAAGAATGGGCAATTTCCGATACCCTCAGGGAGAAAATAAAATCTATGGGTTATATAGTACAGGATACAAAAGAAGGACCGAATGTGAAAAAGGTCGAGGAGAGTTAAGAACGCATTTCTGAAACAGGCATAGCGGTAAATCAGGAATCACGAGTACCTGCGAATATTCGGCTTTTTTACTTCCTTTCCTTTCCCTGATTCTATTTTCGGGTTAAAGGTTCAGACTCGGATTTTCTTCTTTTCTTGAGGTCTTCCCATAAGTTTCCTGCATTGGGGAATATTGAAGTGAAGAATATATTTCGTTCAAACCCTGCAGGATTTTAAATCCTTTTTCAGTGATCATATAGTCTCCTCTTTCGTGCTGCTGCAGGATCATCCCGCTTTCGGTGAGTTTCTGGAGATGGAAAAGCAGATTTCCTCCTCTGAGGCCTGTAAGTTCGGAAAAAGCTGAGAAACTTTTTGTTTCAAAGGCGACTGCTCTAATAATTTCAAGACGCTGATTGTTTGAAATCGGCTCAAGAATTTCGCTCATAATCACACTGGTTTTAAGGGCTGAAATATTGGATTTATGTTCCTGATTATCTGCGTAAATTCTCATAGAACGCATGAGGTTGACCTGTTTAATAAATAGGCTTGAAACTTCGGAAAAGCACTGTTCACATTTAGCGTAAGGAGCTCCGCATCTCAGTTCATCCAGCTTTTTTCTGTTGTTCGAAATTAATGTATCTTCTACTTTGCTTTGTTTTATAAGCCCTGCATTCTGTTGCAGGAGAGCTGTAAATGCAGAAGTGCAATTTTTCTTTTCAGGGCACTTTTTCACCATGTTTCGTTCAAGTCCGGTCTCGATGTCTTCGAAGAGGTGATTGAGAAGAGCATTTGAGTATTCCTGTCTTGAGCTATCGAGGGCAGCTTCGAAACGCATCCTGTTGGAGTATTCCATAACTTTTTTGATATCATTGTGCATTTCGGAAAGCTTTTCCCTTATAGCCTTTATTTCCGCAAGCTCCTGAGCTTCAGCCGTTATCGTATTCTCAGACTGGTTTTCTTTCTCTTTGTTTATATCTTTCATACTTTTATATCTTCCTGCTTTATTTTTAAAGTTTTTGTCATAACTTTAAAGGTTATTCAGGTGTATATTTTTCTAAGGACACTGCAACGCATTTAGTATATTTTAATGCCGATTAAGTATAAATCAATAATTAATATATTAATAATGGGCAAGAGGCCCGGGATTAGAAAAGAAGAGGTGAAACGATATGGTAAAATGTGGAATTTGTGGGGGAGAAGCTCCCAAGCAGCCCTGCATTACTGAAGAAGGGAAATGCGACATTTGCGGGAAGAAGGTCGCTCTCGCAGAAGAAAAGAAGCAGACGTGATATTAACAAATAACGGAAACGTACCTTAATTAACTAACATACCTTGAAAAGAGAAATTTACAGTAATTCTTACCTTTGAAAAGGAGGTAATGATTGCTTTCTCTTTTCATATTCTCTTTTCATATTCTCTTTTCATATTCTCTTTTCATATTCTCTTTTCATAGAGTTCATCCCAAAACCAATTTTATTCTCAAATCAGAAAGTTTCAAAACTATTTTTCATGATCAGGAACTTGATTGATTATTCAGAATACGAGATTCAGAGAATCAATTTTGAGTTTTGAGATCGGCTCATAATACAAATAAAGCCTTTGTTTTAAGTTATTCATATTCTTAAAAATCTTTATTTTATTTTTTATTTTAACTGTTTTCCTGCGCAGTTACAGAAGGAAGAAATAAGTACTATTTGAGGCAAATTAATAATAGTTAGTGGTATGAAATGGTTAGTGGTATGAAATCCAAAATTCTTGTCTTTTTACTGGTCCTTTCGCTTGTTGCAAACGCTTATTTTGTCTGGTTTGAAGAACAACCTTCTCTTGAGGGAGAACAGGTCCAGGAAATGCAGGCCCAAATAAATTCCCTTGAAGCGGAAAACGAAAATCTTCAGGCGCAAATAAATCAGAATAATGAGTCTCTCAAGTCTTACGCTTCCCAACTTGACTCCTATCGTGAAAAAGTCTTTGAACTTCAGAATGGCTCTCAAATGTGTCCTGTGGGCCTGGAAGGATTCGCTACTCTCCAGGGACCTGCGGTTTTCCAGACTGTCCAGACCGATCAGACAGGCCCCTTTATCAGGCAGTCGATTACTGAAGAAGGCGCCCTGATCAATATCTCGGTCGAAATCAGGCCCGGAAAAGGTCGCGTGCTTGTTCAGACAACTCCTCTTATGGGTGTGGTCTTCCAGGACGCCGCAAACACTGCAGTCTTTGTAGCTGAGAATAAAACCGGAAGGCAACTCTCAAGCAGCGACATTATCTTCAGCATTACCGCTAAAGATGAAATCCCTGGTGTTGATGGTCCCAGCGCAGGTGCTCTGATGACTCTTCTTACAATTTCTGCTATCGAAAATGCTACCCTTAATGACAGCATAACCCTCACAGGCACTATTGATAACGAAGGCAATATCGGAGAGATAGGTGGCATCTTTGAAAAAGCCAAGGCAGCAAAAGCCGGGGATAAAGCTCTCTTCTTGCTTCCCAGGGAAAACAGCGAGTTTGTCACATACAAACTGGTAGAAAGAAAATTCGGCGGCTTTACTGTTGTTGAAAGAGTGCAGGAAATAGTAGACGCTGAAAAATATATCGAGGAAAATGTAGGGATAAATATCGAATATGTGGATACGATTGAAGATGTCCTGAAATATGAGAAGTAAAGCCAGGAATAAATAAATCTCTTGCAGTTATACTGGGATGCTAATTGTTTTTTCCGGGGATCATTTTTTCCCCGGAACTGGCTTCTGCCGCTAAAGGCCGGTCATTCAGTATTTTGAGAAAATCGGTATCTTTTTTGTATGGCTATGGAATTTTTGCAAATCAGACCGGAAAATCTTCTATTTTTTCGAAAAAGTAAATTTCAGGTTTACCGATTACTCCTGCTTCCTGCATTCTCTTTTTCAGATCTTCGGATTCTGCGAATTTGGTTGCTTTTTCTTTTGTATCCCATTCGAAAAGGATAAAGATGTCATTTGTGTTGTCCAAGCTGTGGAATAGCTGTCCGCCTTTGCAGCCTGCTTTCCCTCTGGTTGACCCGTGTTCATCAAAAATAGGTTTCCATCTGGAATAGTCTTCGACTCTGTGCTTTATAACTACATGTACTATAATTATACCCCCATTTTTACATGGATGTTTTTACAAAAAAAATTTTCCCTTAAACTGTATATGTCTCTGTGTCCCTGATGATTTCGACAGTTATATTTTTATTTTATAGGAAGAAGCGTAAAACCCCGAAGTCTTTAGCTTCGTGGGATATAAGCGTCAACTTCCTAACGTTCTCTCGTTATTGATTCTGCAAACTTATTAATATTTTAAAGTCTCTCTCGTTATTGATTCTGCAAACTTATTAATATTTTAAAGTCTATTACTCTGTGCTGAAATCCTAAAGCGATAACCAAGCACGGGATAGAGGTATTTTTGCTGTCACCACAATGCTTAGGCAAGTTGGAAACAGGGCAAACTTCATGATTATACTCTCTAAGGGCCAGTGTCGCGTCAACAGCAAAGTGTCGTATAAAATCGATTGCAACTATTCAGAATCGTTAAATCTTTGAGGATTGACGCGACACTAGAGATTGTGCCTGAGAAATCAGGAAGTCGAAAGGCAGCTCAATTCAAACTTACACCCGTGGTACACGGGGATGAGCCTGTATGACTAGCTGACAATAGTCGGTAGGATGACTCAGGAAGCCGGTAAGTCTTTAGCTTAGCGGTAGTTCACATGGTATCAAATATATACCATCAAGTGCCTGAGGCTAAATGTAGATAAAATACTCCTTATTAAGATATACTATTTTCAAAATCCTGAAAAGCCAGTTTTCCACATATTATGCCACCTGAAATCCGACCTCTTCTTGAAGAACCCGCTCTTATAGTCACAAATTCTGAAATTTCGCTGGTAATTGCCGACATCCATTTAGGAATTGAGTGGGACCTGTACAGAAGCGGGATCAATTTGCCCAGCCGAACAGAAGAACGACTGGGCCGAATTCTGGGCTATATCCGGGCAAATTCTCCTGATAGGGTAATACTTCTGGGGGATGTGAAGCATAATGTCCCTCAGGTTTCCTGGCAGGAAAAAAATGAAATACCCCGTTTTCTTGAAACGCTTGCAGAACATGCCCACGTGGATATTTTTCCTGGAAACCATGACGGGGGAATTGAACTTCTTTTCAGCAGGCAGAAAGCTATCAGGGTTCATTCTGCACGCGGTGCGGTTCTTGATGGAGTAGGATATTTTCATGGGCATACCTGGCCTGCGCCTGAACTACTGGCTGCGTCTTATGTAGTCGTTGCCCACAATCATCCTACTGTCCGTTTTACCGACACGTTCGGGTATTCTATAGTTGAACCTGCCTGGATCAGGACTAAATTCAATGCAGATGCCCTGAAAGCTCGTTTCGGAAACCTTGATTTTGATGATCCTGCACAGTGGGCTGGTCCTGAGCTCTTTATCATGCCGGCTTTTAATGAGTTATGTGGGGGCGTACCTTTCAACGAATCCACAAAGGAAGATCTGCTGGGCCCGGTTTTTTCTTCAGGGGGAATTGAACTTGAGAATGCCGAAATATATCTGCTTGACGGGACAAGGCTAGGGCTGCTCAAGAATATCCGGAAACTGCAGCATACCAGGGTTAGAAGCAGGACTGGGGGCAGGAGAGGCAAAAACTCAGAAAGTTCCGTATGAGATGACCGGACAAGTAGCCAGAGAATCACTTTAAGTATGAGAAATTTAATTGCAAAATAGTTCCGTGGCCTGAATTTTGTACTGGACGTTAGATTTTCACGGAAAATTGCTATGTTCTCGTTCTGGATTTTAAGATCCTACCAGAAACAATATTATATCCAATTTTTTCTAACTTTTTTGGAGCTCTTTTAGCATCAACATTTTCCGTCCTATCCAAATGTTTTTATGAAATTGACATCTATAACTGATGTAAATCCTTGAATTGTTTAGAGAGAAATCTAAAGAGCAGGAAATAATAAAGAACCTCAGAAACATTAATATATAATTTATTTAAATACCGATATGATATTGAAATTGTCAGGCAGATTGATCCTCTATTTTTCTGAAAAAGCGATCATGGAATATACTCTGCTTAAAGTGACAAGATTTCAGAAAGGTTTCTGAGTGTCAAAATGATTATTACCCACAGGTAATTCAATATAAGCTTTTAAAATCATCTTCGGTAATTGGGGAAGGCTGGAATGGAAGAATAACTGAGAAATTCTGTATAGATCTATTGGAAATCTGCCTGGTATTGCACTTCTGTCAATTCTATCAGACAAAAAGAGATTTGATGAAAGTCTAATGCCCTACTTTGAAGCAGGGTTGGAGAATTATGACTATTTCTGACCGCCTGAGTGCCGACGAACTGGAGATCCGGGTGAAGGAACGGACTGCCGAGCTGGAAAAAGCAAATCAAGCGTTACGTGCCGAGATTCTCGAAAGCAAGCGCGCGGAGAATGAACTGATTAAACTTAAGGATAAACTCGAAGTCGAGATTAGAGACACGAACATTCTCCATAAATTGAGCACACGTTATATAGAAGGCGGCGATTCATGTTCGATTTTCCAGGAGATGGTCGAGGCTGCGATTGCAATAACTAGAGCGGACAAAGGAAACATACACGTCCTCGATTCATCAACAAGAAAATTGAAAATTGCCGCCCAGAGAGGTTTTGACTCTCCGTTTTTAAAATTCTTTGAGTTTGTGGACGCAGGGGGAGCAGCAGCATGCGGAACTGCGATAGAACGAATGGAACGTGTGGTCGTGGAGGATATCACTCAAAGTCCCATTTTCCTTGGAAGCAACGCCCTGAATGTGCTGTTGAATGAAGGAGTTAGGGCCGTTCAATCCACGCCTCTGGTCAGCCGATCAGGCCAGTTGCTAGGTATTATCTCCACTCATTTCAGCCAGATTCACACGCCGGCTGAGCGCGAGCTAATGTTGATCGATATTCTGGCTCGGCAGGCTGCAGATATCCTCGAGTGCGAGCAAGCTGAGGAGGAGCTGCGTGAAAGTCGTGAAGATCTCGACCGCACCCAGGCTGCGGGAAATATCGGAAGCTGGCGTTTGAATGTACGTAAGAACAAATTGACATGGTCCGATGAAAATCGCCGTATCTTCGGCATCCCAAAAGGCACCCCTTTAACCTATGAGACCTTTCTTTCGACAGTTCATCCGGATGACAGGGAATATGTCGATAAGAAGTGGAAGGCAGGGTTGGCAGGCGAGCCGCTATACGACATCGAGCACCGCATCCTCGTGAATGGTAAGATCAAGTGGGTGCATGAAAAGGCACATCTCGAATTTGATAAAAACGGCACGCTGCTCGGAGGTTTTGGCATAACTCAGAATCTCACCGAGAGCAAGCGGGCAGGGGAGGCGCTGCGCCAGAGTGAGCAGCGCGTCAGGCTGAAGTTGAAGAGTATTCTCTCACCTGATCGGGAGATGGCTAACCTGGAGCTTGCCGAGATCGTTGATGCCCAGGCGATCCAGTCCCTGATGGATGATTTCTATAAGCTTGCTCACATTCCCATGAGCTTGGACGACCTCAAAGGCAATATTCTGGTAGGTGTCGGATGGCAGGATATCTGCACCAGATTCCACAGGGTTCACCCCGAAGCCTGCAAGCACTGCATAGAAAGCGACACAAAGCTATCTGCGGACGTTCCCCTTGGAGAGTTTAAGCTGTACAAATGCAAGAACAACATGTTGGACATAGCGACCCCCATCATAGTGGGTGGTCAGCATGTCGGCAATATCTTCTCAGGGCAGTTCTTTTTTGAGGACGAGCCTCTGGACTATGAGCTTTTCCGATCTCAGGCCAGACAATATGGCTTTAATGAGGACGAATACATAGCAGCGCTTGAAAAAGTTCAGCGGCTGAGCAGGGACGCCGTGGACACAGGCATGGCCTTCTTCATGAAGCTTGCCAACATGTTCTCACAGCTAAGCTACAGCAATATCAAGCTGGCCAAATCGCTGGCGGAACGCGATGCTCTGGTGGGCGCGCTGCGGGAGAGCGAGAAACGTGAGCGAGCTCGCTCAGACGAACTGGCAGTAGTATTGGATGCCGTGCCTGCCGCCGTGTTGATAGCGCACGATCCCCAGGCGCTGTATATAACTGGGAACCGACTCTCCTATGAATGGCTCCGCATTCCTATGGGTACAAACCCGTCCGAGTCAGTTCCTGAAGGAGAAAGGCCCGAGATGTTCAGGGTATTCAAGGACGGGGTGGAGATTCCCCCTGCAGATATGCCGGTGCAAATGGCGGCTGCAGGCAAAGAGGTACGCGACTATGAGTTTGACTTTGTCTATCCTGAAGGCGAGGTGCGACATCTATGGGGTAACGCTAGACCCTTGCGTGACGAGCAAGGCAACCCACGAGGATCGGTTTCTGCATTCATAGACATCACCGAGCACAAAAAAGCAGTAGAAGCTCTAAAAAAAGCATATGACAGTTTAGAAGAAAAAGTTAAAGAACGAACAGCTGAACTTGAAGAAACCTATAAGGCATTAGTGGAAAATGAAAGAAGACTTTCTGAAGCTCAAAAAATGGCTCATATTGGAATTTGGGATTGGGATCTTATAACTGATGAAATGTATTGGTCTGATGAGCTGTATCGTATTTTTGGACGTAATCCCCGAAAATTTAGCTCATCTTATAATGAAGTTTTAAATTGTACACACCCCGACGATCGAGACTATGTAAATAATGCCGTTAAAAGAGCTTTAAAAGGAAAGGGCTTTAGCATTGATCATAGAATTATCTCAGCTAATGGCGAAGATCGCGTAGTCCATGCACAGGGCGAAGTTGTTTTTGATGAGAAAAATAGCCCTATCCGAATGAGAGGAACAGTTCAGGATATTACTGAGCGTAAAAAGGCAGAAGAGAAAATTAAGACACTGGCAGATGCTGTGGAATCATCAGATGATGCTATTATAACCGAGTCTCTTGATGGTACTATTATCAGCTGGAATAAGGGGGCAGAGCAGATTTATGGTTACTCAGCTGAAGAAATTCTAGAAAAAAACGCGTCAATACTCGAACCGGATAATCTTAAAGGGGAAATAAAACAGTTAATTGAAAAGATTAAACAGAGAGAAAAGATCCAGCGTTACAGAACTTTACGGTTAAAAAAGGATGGTACCATAATAAATATTTCAATAACTCTCTCTCCGGTTTTTGATGCATCTGGAGAGCTTGTAGCCTTCTCAGCTGTTGCCAGAGATATTACTGAACGCATTAAGGCAGAAGAAGCCATGGCAAAAATTGAAGATGCCAGAAAAAAAGAAATTCATCATAGAATTAAGAACAACTTACAGGTAATTTCTTCCCTGCTGGATCTCCAGGCTGAAAAATTCAGTCATAAGAAGATAGCTCCTACTCCAGAGATTCTTGAGGCTTTCAGGGAAAGTCAGAACCGAGTAATCTCAATGTCCCTTATACATGAAGAATTGTATAAAGGGGAAGGAGACGATGCGCTAGATTTTTCGGCATACCTTCGAAAACTAGCTGAAAACCTTTTCCAGACTTACAGCCTTAGTAGTAAAAATATCTGCCTGTATATGAATCTGGAAGAAACTGCATTCTTTAATATGGATATTGCTGTCCCACTAGGAATAATTGTTAATGAACTCGTTTCCAATTCACTCAAACACGCATTTACTGAAGATGAAGAAGGGGAAGTTCGAATCCAGCTTCTCAGGGAAGAAAAGAATAATGAAATGCATAAATCCCTTTTCAGCCTGACAATTTCAGATAATGGAAAAGGAATTCCCGAAAATATGAAGTTGGAAAGTCTTGAATCACTTGGACTGCAGTTAGTAAGCACCCTTGTTAACCAGCTGGATGGAGGAATTGAGCTTAAGCGAATGCAGGGAACGGAATTCAGAATTACATTCAAGATAATGGAAATATCATAAATCCTATGAATTAATAAGCAGAATGTATTCCCAACAAAGCCTGAGAGCAATTTTTCTAAGGAAGCAATATTAATCTCGTTAATATATTAATCCTTTTTCTGGCTTTGTAGAACACCTATAAATCAGCTTCAAGAGGCTGGAAATAAATAAGTAAGAATTGTCAGATCATTCAGTTTAAATTAATACAAATTCTTTATTTCAGAGGATTTCTACAGAGCCCTTTTCTCAATGTTTATATAAAATGCAGGGATGTATGGAAAAAAATAAATGTCAAGAATCAGGCTAATAGACAGTCATTATTCTTGATAATTCTGAATTGCAGCATTCAGCCGTAGAAGTGAATGCAGAATTCACAGGCCCCAGCAGACTCTTTAACACTCTCTTCTGCTGCGGGTTTGGGCTGATTTATTGATTTATCTATAATTAATTTGCTGATCTATTTGCTAATTGATCATTGATCGGTTTACTGATTGATTACTGATTAATTTGCCAATTGATCATTGATCGGTTTACTGATTTATTTATTCGTATCACCTGAAGAGGATGTACTGATTCGATGAGCATGGAAATTAAGAATACGGAAATGTCGGACAATGTTATCCTGTCTGACAATAATGACAGCTCAAATAACAGGGTCTTTGATGACTCTAAACTTGCAAAGTTAAACGGTATCAGAACACAGGGACTCAATCCTTATCCCTATAAGTTTGAAAAGAATGGGGATATCTGTGATATCCTGAAAAAGTTCGAGGATTTTGAAAAGAATGAAGGTTTAACTGTCAGAACCGCAGGCAGACTTTACAATATTCGCAAGCATGGAAAAATGATATTCGCCGATCTTGGGGACCAGGCAGGCAGGATTCAGGTCCTTATAAGGAAAGGAAACCTTCCTGATGAGGAGTTTGAGATTTTTAAAAACTTTATGGATTCGGGAGATATCATAGGTATTCAGGGCGAACTTTTCAGGACAAAGAGAGGGGAAGACTCTATCAGCGTATCTGAGTTCTCTCTGCTCTCAAAATCTCTTTGTGCGCTTCCGGAAAAATTCCACGGCTTAAAAGACATTGAAACCAGGTACAGGAAGAGATACCTTGACCTGATAGTTAACGCCGAAAAAAGGGATATTTTCGTTATGAGGAGTAAACTTGTCTCGGAAATCAGAAGATTCCTTACTGACAGAGAGTTTCTGGAGTTTGAAACTCCTATACTCCAGACCGTGTACGGAGGAGCAAATGCAAGACCTTTCATGACTTTCCACAACTGTCTCGGGCAGAACCTGTTCCTGAGGATTGCCCCCGAACTTTACCTTAAGAGGCTCGTTGTTGGTGGGTACGAGAAGGTCTTTGAGATTTCCAAAAACTTCAGAAATGAAGATATCGATACAACTCACAACCCTGAATTCACGATGATCGAGGTCTACGAGGCCTACAGAGACTATAATGACATGATGGACTTAACCGAAAGCCTGATCTCGGAACTCGTGTTCAAGCTCACAGGTGGCTACGAAGTCAAAATGGGAGAAAACACGATCAATCTCCGTTCTCCCTGGAAGAGGATTTCCATGGAAGACGCTTTAAAAGAGTATGCAGGACTTGACATCTTTGCTCACTCTCTTGAAGAACTTAAACAAATCGCAATCCAAAACAGGATTGAGGATTACGAAAAGGCAAAGAGCTACGGAGAGTTCCTTGCTCTTCTCTTTGAGGGCCTTGTAGAAGACAAGCTGATAAACCCGACTTTTATATACGACTTCCCCGTAGAAAACTCTCCCCTTGCCAAAAACCACAGGGAGAAAGAAGGTTTTGTCGAACGTTTCGAACTCTTCCTTAATGGTTGGGAACTTGCAAACGGCTATTCCGAATTAAACGATCCCATTGAACAGGAAAAGAGGTTCGAAGAACAGGACAAGAAACGAAAGCTCGGAGACCTTGAAGCTCAGACCGTTGATTACGACTTCATAAACGCTCTCGGATACGGCCTGCCCCCAACTGGTGGCATGGGGCTCGGAATCGACCGTCTCACAATGATTCTTTCGGGTCTGGAATCTATCAAAGAAGTAATTCTCTTCCCGCAGATGAAAAGGGAAGACTGAGTAATTTCTAACTTAATTTTGCCTGGAGATTCGGTTTTGTCCTGCCAGGCGGACAGACCAGTAGGGGAAAAATCCCCTTCTTTTTATTCCGGAGTATCCTTAACAGGAGCTTTCGTTTTTTTATTTACAGTAATGAGTGCCGTTTAAGTGCCGCTTGAGCTCGCATGTGTCAGTAATGGTAAACAAAAGCATTAACTGCGCTGGGGATTCACTCCCAAAATATCAGCTCTGTGGAGAGGACGGATTGGCTTTTGCATACAGATATTTATACTGGTGCTTATTCATACAGATATTTATACTGGTCTTATTAACACAACAATTAATCTAGAATTACCAAAAACCGCTTACAGGAATAATCTTACAGGAAATATGGCATATCATAACGCATTCAACTCTTTTCATCCGAAAATTCAGGAAGCCCTCAAGACCCTTGGCTTTACAAAGCCCACAGAACCTCAGCAAAGGGCGTTTCCTCACATTATGGACAGGAAACATACCCTTTTGATAGCCCCTACAGGTTCTGGTAAGACCGAATCAGCCGTGCTGCCTGTTTTTCACAGCATCCTGAAAAAGAAATCTGAAGCCAGAAGGGGCATCTCTGCCCTTTATATAACTCCGCTGAGGGCACTTAACAGGGATATGCTTTCCCGCATCGAGACTCTTGGGAAATTGCTTGACATCAAAGTCCAGGTCAGGCATGGGGACACTCCGCAGAGCGAAAGGCAGCGCCAGTCCAGAAACCCTCCCGATGTCTTGATCACAACGCCTGAGACCCTGCAGGCAATGTTTACCGGCTCCCGCCTGCGGCGGAACCTTGAAACCGTAACCCATGTGGTCGTAGACGAAATCCACGAACTTGCAGGCTCGAAAAGAGGAACTCAGCTGGCTGTCGGGCTTGAGAGGCTTGTGGAAATTTCCGGGGAATTTCAGAGAATAGGGCTTTCTGCAACAGTCGGGAACCCCTGGGAGATTGCAAAGTTTCTGGCAGGAACTGGAAGGGATTTTACTGTAATTGAAGTAGCCCTGCTGAAATTGCTGGAGTTCGATGTGGTCAGCCCTGGAGTTTCAGGCGGGAAAGAGATGCAGGAGAGGGAAGTCCTGGAAATTGCAAATACTGTAGGTTGCGAGCCTGAATTTGCCTCTCACCTCTTTTGCATACGGAAAATTGTGGAAGATAGCCAGTCCACTCTTATTTTTGTAAATACGCGGCAGAGTGCTGAAGCCCTGGCTGCCGGGTTCCGGAAGCTTGGAGCATCCATAGGTGTGCACCACGGTTCTCTGTCTTTTGAGGCCCGCGTGGAAGCTGAAGAAGCGTTCAAATCCGGAGCCTTAAGAGGCCTTATCTGCACTTCCTCTATGGAACTAGGAATTGATATCGGAAATGTTGACCGGGTAGTCCAGTATGGATCCCCCAGGCAAGTTTCAAGGCTGCTTCAGAGGGTAGGAAGGGCAGGGCACAGGCTGCATGAGATCTCTCGGGGAACTATCATTTCGATGGAAGTGGACGATACCGCAGAGAGCATGGCAATTACGAAGGCTGCACTGGAAGGCCGGGTTGAAGAGATTTCTCCGCACATAAAATCTCTTGATGTTGTGGCAAACCAGATCGCAGGCATGGTTATGGATTTCGGGGAAGTCGAAATCGAGACGATTCTCAGGATTCTTCGGCGGACGTATCCATTCAGAGATCTGCAGATTGAAGAGCTGCAGAGGGTGGTGGATCAGATCGGGGACTATAAGCTGGTCTGGCGCGAGAAAGGCTCAAGTTTGCTGAAAAAGCGCAGAAAAAGCTGGGAATACTATTACGATAACTTGTCCATGATCCCGGACGAAAAGAAGTACGAGATCTACGATATTGTGAGCGGCAGACCTGTCGGTGTGCTGGACGAAGCTTTTGTCGTAAATTTTGCAGAACCAGGCGCCGTTTTCATAACAAAAGGCTACATGTGGCGGGTCATTGAGATGCCTGACCCCGGACGGGAGCAGGGAAAGGACAGAATTAAGGTTGAACCTGTCGAGGGCATGGGGGAAGTCCCGAACTGGACAGGAGAAGAAATTCCCGTGCCTTTTGAGGTGGCTCAGGGCGTAGGAAAGCTCAGAGCGGAAATTGCAGCCCTTATTCATGCAGAATTTGATGACGAAGCCATTGCAGAGAAGCTGCAGGCAAAATGCCCCGTGGCAAGGAACGCTGTGCTCGAACTGATCCGCCTCCTGCGGGACCACATAGAAGGAGGCTTCCCCCTGCCTGATGCGGATACGATCGTGATTGAAGACGACGGAGACGCTGTGACCCTGAACGCCTGCTTCGGCCACAATACAAACGGCACCCTTGCCAGAGTCCTAACCTCGCTTCTGTCAGCCCGCTTCGGAAGCAGCGTAGCCCAGGAAGTAGACCCCTACAGGATAAGACTGACTCTCCCCAGACGGGTAGGCCCTGTCCAGATCCGGGACATGCTCCTTTCCCTTCGCCCTGAACACGTCGAGCCCATCATCGAAATGACCCTGAAAAATACGACTGTAATGAAATGGAAAATGGTTCACGTTGCCAGAAAGTTCGGTGCCCTTTCTCGAGACGTTGACTACGACCGGATCAGCATGAAAAAGCTCCTTGAAATCTACGAGGGCTCCTCCATGTACGACGAAGTCATCCGCGAGATCTTCCACGACATGCTCGACGTCCCCAGGGCAAAAGAAGTCCTGACAAAACTTGCAGCCGGATCCATTTCAGTCGATGTCTCAGGCCCTACCCCCATCGGCTCAGCCGGCTTTGCCATGAAAAAAGACCTTGTGGCTCCGGAAAAAGCCGACCGTTCAATTGTTCTCGCCCTTAAGGAACGCATTATGAACGACAAAATCATTCTATTCTGTACGAACTGTAAGAAATGGACCTCTCGCCGCCAGGTCAAAAACGTCCCCGAAGAAATCATCTGCCCTGTCTGCGATTCCCAGATGATTGCAGCCCTCAAACCCTGGGAAGAAGAAGAAATCAGCCTCGTCAAAAAACAGGCAAAAAATGTCAAAGTCACCCCCGAAGAAAAGAAACGCATCCAGCGCGTCTACAGAAACGCAAGCATAGTCCGCTCCCAGGGGAAGAAGGCGGTTATTGCGCTTGCCAGCAGGGGAATCGGGCCTGAGACAGCGTCAAGGGTTATTGAAAAGATGAGGGTGGATGAAGAGGCTTTTTATAGGGATATCCTGATTGCAGAAAGGAATTACGTGAAAACGAAGAAGTTCTGGGAATAAAAATGGTGAGTTCAATAAGTAAGTCATTTAATTGATGAGCTCATCCCAAAACAAATTTTATTCCCACATCAATAAGAGTTTCAGAGATATTTTTCATGATCAGAGTCTCGATCGATTACTCCAAATTCGAGATCATGGGAGGTAATCTCGGGTTTTGGGGCCAGCCCATATTTAAACTATAGTGGACACATTTCTTTTCGTTCTAATTTTTCTAGCATTCGAGTTGTATAATTTCTTTAAGCGAATCTCCACAGTTTTTGCAACGAATATTATATTTTTTACTTTTGTATTTTATTTTAGTATCTTTAATTTTTGTGAATTCAGCTGTACTTCTATGGCTTTTAGCTAGCAGTATAAGAAAAACTTTAAATTTTATATCGTTTCCGCTACACTCTGAAAGTACTTTTTCACAGTGTTCCAATGAATTAGAAAACTTTTCAACGACGTCTTTTGCCTTATATGAATTGCTCTTCAATTCTATAATTGGGATTAATATATCCTCCTTCTCATGTATAAATATTAGACAGTCGCATATTTTACAACCATTATCGACACATTTTTCCCCTTTTAATATTATTTTCTTACGGTAGCCCTTTAAATTTAGATTGCATTTATTTTCTTCACATTTACATTTTAAATGCGATTTATATTTTTCCGAAATGTCTTCTAGGATTGCCATATTACTTCACTCCAAGCAATCCAAAATATCATCTATTTTAATTATTTCTTCATACAAAATATTCCTTATCTTTACAAATTCTTCTTGAGATATTAGTCCGTCATCAATTTCTATGGGAATTATTTCTGTACCTTTTAACTTCTTGCTTTCTTTAAATACATATCCTGAGACTTCATTTGAATTTAAATAATCTTCCTCATCATAGTTGAATTTGGACTTTCTAATTTGGGGATCAATTTTACTTAATTTTATAAAGTTACTTAACTGTTCGAGCAGATAATCACTATGTGTAGTAATCAGGACATGAACATTTTTTCTTATGAGTTTAACAAATAGTCTGGCTAATATTCGGATATTTTTTGGATGTAAGTGTGCTTCAGGCTCTTCAATTATAAGGAAAGTGTTTGGTTTAGCGAGATATTTAAGATATAAAAATATTGGAGCTAGTTCCGAAACTGTAGAAGATGATCTTAGTAGAGGTATCTCTGTGTTTTTAAAGTTATATTTGATGGTTGGAGAGTAAATGTTATCCGTATTAGTTATGTCAATATTTCCTTGAATTAACTCATTTTCAAAATCTTGGACTATCTCAAAAAATTCCCCTTTTTTATTTGGTAAATTAATTACTGTAGATAAAAATTTTATAATAATCCCTGAAACCAAGTTGTCTCCCACATCATAAAATGACATATTACTCATTATGCCTGCAATAAGGGGTCTATTGTTTTGCAAAATTCCAGAACGAGATGCAGGTAGATAATAACAAGGTTTAGAGAACTGGCTAGAAACATAGCTTTCGCAAGCAGTATATATAAAGGATTCTATTAGTTCCTCTCGAAGTTTATTTATTATATCTTGAGGAACAATGAAAAATATTTCATCTAATGTATTCTGAGGCTCTTCCGCAGTGTCTTTAGATGAACACTTTATTATTATTTTCGGGTTTTTGTTAAGCTTGTATACAGTTTCACATTTCCCTTTTAAATTTTTTATTTTCACATCAATAGTGCTAGTAGTTATACTCACCTGGAATGGCTTTGTTCGTTTGTCTACAATTCTATTTAAATCTGACAATTGACTTGAAAATAAAAATTTCAGCTCATTGCTAAGTCTATTTTTAAACCACTGGTTTATTATTTCAGGAATTACTTCTTCAGTTAGTTCGCTCGGTATTTCAATTTCTTGATTTTCTTCCAATTTACGGATTCTTTCAGTTAGTTGGGTTATACTTTCGGAATCTAATTTTTTCCTAGATACTTTGGGATTTAAGTGAAGCGGGTAAAAGTTTCGAGCTCTTGATTGTTTATTGAAAAAATTTGGAGATGGGTTATGGGATTCAAATATTGAATGAATTAACATTGCTCCATAAGATTTACCAGAATTGTTTGAACCAATAAATATCGTTAAAGGTTTCAATGAAATAGTACCTTTTGATATTTGCCCAAAATCTTTCATTTCAATGTTTATTTCATCGAAATTTTCTTTTTTATTATCTTCCATAGAATCCCTTGAACTTGTGAATTCATTATCGTAATTTAGGATTAATTTTCCAAGGATAAAATTAGTAATTTTAATGTTTAAGATTTTTTATCATTTATATAACTTTTTAATTCAATTTTTATTTCATTAGTCCGATTGAGAGGCTAATAAATGTATCTTCACATTAAATTTTAAGCTACTTAGTTTTACTATCAATCTCGATTAATTGCAGGTATTTTCAATAATGGAGGACACTTTAATCCTTCGGTGCAATCGGAGGATTTGAAGGAGCTGAAGCGGAAATATAATAAAAAAATCATATCGTACCCACTTTTTACAATTCCCGGCTAATTTTTCTCTTCAATTAAGGCGGTAATTATTTTTCTTTTTACTCAAAAATATCAACCATATAAAGGTAGATGACCACCAGAAGATACTGAAATGGAAAAAACAGTAAGACTATACAAACCAGAAGACTGCAAGGAAATAGTTAAACTATTTTATGATACAGTCCATACAGTTAACTTAATGGATTATAGTTCAGCACAACTTGACGCCTGGGCACCAAAAGAAATTAATGTGGATACGTGGAAGAAATTACTTTCTAAGAGCCATACGGTTGTAGTTGAAAGTAATGGTGTTATTGTTGGCTTTGGAAATTTAGATGATACCGGATATTTTGACAGACTTTATGTGCATAAAGATTTTCAGGGACAGGGAGTAGCAACCATAATCGCAAATGAATTATAGTCACGCCTGTAATTGTTGCAATAAAAAACCACACTTATACCTCATTGGATCGTTGCATTATTTAGCCTCGTGACTATAGAAAAATATGCACAACAAAATGGTATTATGGTTTTTACTACCGAAGCGTCAATTACAGCAAGACCATTTTTTGAAAAGCGTGGTTATCAAGTAGTTAAGGAACAAAGCATTAGGCGTAAAGGCCAAACTTTAACTAATTTTTTGATGAAAAAGCATTTTACCAAATGAGCATTTGCCTTATCAACGATACTTATAGTTGACGGCGCAATCGGAGTATTTGAAGGGGGCTGGGGCGGAAATCTAATACAAAAGTTATGCTTTTCCTGTTTTCCAAAGTAAGCAAAATTATGACTTCAAATTTACAGTTAATTTACAGTTAATCGAAAAGACTGGATTCAGATTCCGTTTTCTCTTCAGTTGTATTTAACTTTCCACAGTATTTGCACTTATAATATCTGGTCGTGATTATGATTTTTGTCATTCCAAGATTTTCTTCCCTTACGTCAGGGTCTCTGCACTCGGAGTTCAATTCTGTTTTTCCACATTTTTCGCACATTATCTTTACAGGCTTTTGCTTTGTTCCTTTGTAGGTCTTTATTCCTTCAGGACTTTCACTGCTGTCGATATGTCCGCAATACTTGCATTTCCAGTATCGGGTTATTGAAATCGTATATGAATCTTCAGTGCTTATTTCTTCGATATCAGGTTCTTCTCTCTCCTCATAAGCATAGTTCTTATAACATCTTTTGCATCTGGTAGCACTTACGTATTTTACCCTGCGAAGCAAAAAAGTTCCAGTTGACCAGGTGTACACTCCTGTAAAAGGTACAATTATAGCTACTAAATAAAGGGTAGATTGCCCAAAGTTTAAACTTATAAAGTATTCTAAAATTTCAAAAATTTCAATAAAGATAATGAGCCCCAAAAAAATGCTCAGCCATCCAATAGTCTGAACAGCTATCTCTCCATAACTTTTAATGAAAGGTACCCATTTGAAAATTTTTCTATTCTTTATTTCTCCTTTGTACCTGGTTATGTATTGAGTAAAATCTACTGGATATTCCTTAATTTCTCCTTTAGCCGTGTATGTAGTAACTGTGCGCTTTTTTTTCACGAATTTTATTGAGTATTCTTTATTCTTTCCGTTGACGTTTTTTATATAGGTTTCTCCGGCATTTTGGGTCAACTAACTTCCCCTGTCCTTATAGCTCAATTAAAGTGAATCTAAACTGTTAATAAGCTTATTCGCTATTTATACATGTTTATTTTGTATTTGTGAGCTTGATAACTGGGTAATTTATGAAATTCTCTTTTCCCATGATTCTTTTGAAAAATAAGAAGTGCTTCCAGTCTGAAAACAGATAATTATACAAATAAACGGCGCAATCGGAGGATTTGAGGGTGGCTGGGGCGGAAATATAGTAAAAAATTATTTGCCCGGTTATAGTTCAAACTTGAAGTCTAGGATCGCTTCCACAACTTTCCCAGTTGGAACCTTCTGACGCGGAAGTTTTCTCCACTTCAATATTCACATTTTTACAGTATTCACACCTGTAATATCTGATTCTGATGGAAACTTCCTCAACAAACTTTATATCGGGATCTTTATACTCAAAACATAATCCCGATTCTCCACATTTTTGGCAAGTTATTTCTCTCGGTTTTTTCCTTTTTCCTTTGTTTGTGCCTATATTTTCTGGGCTTTCGGTTCTATCTATATACCCGCAGTATTTACATTTCCAGTATCGGGTTATTGTAACTTTATATGATTTTTCGGTTGACACTTCTTTTATATCTGGATTTTTGGTTTCCTCATAAGCGTATACTTTATGGCAGTTTTTGCATCCGGTAATTCCTACGTACTTTACGTAAGAAAATAAAATTATCCCATAGAAAAAGAGGCAGAATATACTTGCGGATACGAGGACCGTAGACCAAACATCTGAAACACTTTCTAAAAGTATTATCCCACTGAAGTAACTTATGATAACACTTAGGCACGCAGTGACTAGGACACCAATTTCACCTAAAGTATTAATAAAAGGAACAAATCTGAGAATCTTTCTATCTTTCATTTCTCCTTTATATCTAATTATGCATATATTTTCAAACCACTCTATCGAATAATCTTTGTCTGACTTTTCGCCGTTTTTTATTTGGGTTTCTACGGCAGTTTGGGTCAATACAATTCCCTCTAAAACTAATGAAAATAAGATAAAGGTCTATTTAAGTTACAGATTACTTATTCAGCTTCACTTTAGACTTATGGGCGTAAAAGTGGATAATTTTTTCTAAATATCCTTACCTTTTGACCTTTTCGAAAATTCAATATATTCAGAGTCTGAAAAACAGCCATGAAAATAAGATAAATTAGAGAATTTAAGGGGCTGGGGCAGAATATAATTAAAACGTGATCTCGTTCCGGCTTCTGCTGATTTCAATTGGCTTTTTCCATCAGTTCTGCCAGTAGCAACTTTAAACACTCCCAGATGAATATTATTCTGACTAAGATGGAAGGTAAGAGCTTAAATTATACAGTTCTGATTGAACAGAACGAAGATGGGACATATATCGCAAAAATTCCTGACATTTCCGGTTGTTATACCCAAGGGAAAACGGTTGAACAGACAATGGAGCGTATAAGAGAAGCGATACAGGTTTGTCTTGAATCTGAATAATGTGAAAAGTACCTTTTAATATTAGAGTCCTATTTCTCTCTTGAACTCTGAAAGGGATGTCAGCATTCCTTTTTTCTGTTCTCATAACTTTTATCTACGAGCTTTCTCTCTTCATCAGTGATTGTGCGGTCTGTATCTACCATATGCTCTCTTATACCATTCTCTGCCATAATAAATGGTTAATATGAATCTTATTTGTAGATATGCTTTCTCTGGTATCTCTTTTTTTCTTTTTATCCTTGCAGGGGTTTTTTGCGGTTTAAATAGAATTAAGGCGTCTTCTAATATCAGTTTATTTAATATTTAGCCGACATATGTTTTATAGGGTCACTAGAACTTTTTCTTTCCGTAAATCATAGAAAAGCCGCGCTTCAGCGCGGAAAATAACCGTTTGAGATGGGTAATAAGGCTACTATGGGTTTGAGCTTTCTATTTTTCTGAACTGGCTGTTCTTTTAATCAGGATATGCTTAAATGATAACAAAAGAAATATACTGACATGGAGAACGCTATCCGGCACAAAGAATTGTTCGAAAAAATCTTTTCATTCCTTGAAAAAGAAGGAGCAACTAAGATAGCGGTTTTTGGCTCTTATGCAAGAGGAGACGAAAAGCTGGAAAGCGATGTAGATATTCTCGTGGAGTTTTCTGAAAATAAAAGTTTGCTTACTCTAGTCAGGATTGAGAGAGAATTGTCAGGGTTTCTTGGGGTAAAGGTCGATTTGCTTACCGAGGAGTCAATAAGTCCATACCTTATTGACGGAATCAAAAAGGAAGCTAAAGTAATCTAGGCATGAAAAAAGAATGACTCTGTCTACCTTTATACATATCTTCAAAATTGAGATCATAGGTGAACAAAGTTGCTATCAGATGCTCATTTTCCAGGCTCTATAATTTTCTAAGTCATCTTTAATAAGGCTAAATGTAAAAGCAAGCACAGCGACATCATCCACAAATCCAATTAAAGGAATAATATCCGGAGAGATGTCAACTGGACTTATTAGATACAAGAGAGCGAATGTTATCACTAATGCCGTTTTCTTTGGAACCGGGTATTTCTTATTAAAGGAATCTGATAACATAGAAAATAATAATTCTAAATAATCCCAAATTTTCCTGAGATCTGCTGGACGGTAATGAACGTTTCTTACTTTTTCAGGAAAAACCACGCTGGTATCAGAAACTTGATTTGGACTGACATTAAATCGTTCAAGATTTGCTTCAATTTGTTCCGTTCTGACATTATCGATTTTATCCATAATAATCCTCCAGTCTTAAATTGGATTGTATATTGGGTCTCTTAAACTAACTATCAAATTGGATTTTTTTTGCGTCAATTGAGGCAATTAATGGTCTTTCCACAAAAATAAATCAAATTTTGTTCTGTAGATATCCTAATTTGTTGCATCATTATAAAAAAGTTTTTAAATTAAGTACTCCTTCCAGTTTCTGCCAAAAAAGGTAGGTGCACTTAATATAATTGAATGCAAATAAAAATAGTAGTAATAAGTATATTAAGTTTGTTGAAGTTAGTCTTAAGACTTGCTCAGTCTTCCAGAATGAACCTTTATTCTAGTAAATTCTCCAGAAGCGCAGGGAAATGACAATAGAGCTGATAAAAGAAGGCATAGAAAATGACTGGTTTTCTACATTTCTTTTGAGGGTTCTGCGTGGGTTCCTTGCAGCTTAAATAAAATCAATGTACTGCTTAATTTGTGCTAATTTTAACGACTTGTTGCTGTGTTTTGATAAAGGCTAATAAGGTTAATTTCGAGTTTGAATTTCTTCTTTTTCTAAATTGGCTGTTTTTTCAATCAGGATTTGTTTAAATAATCACAAACGAAGTATACTTACATGGAGAAGCCAAAAAAAGAGGGGTTTTTCCAAAATCCGGCACATAAAGCTTAATTGATCCGGAAGTTATGGAAAACTCCTTTGAGAATACAACCTTATCTATAAGTTATATTCAGCTTTGGAACCCTACTTGCATTCCCGCAGTCCGCACTGTAGAAAGCAATGTAATTGTTGTTTTCATTGCGGGCTTTGATAAGGAAACCGTTGTTCGCATACTTCCCGCTGACATACTCTTTTACGAGGTCAGTCACGTTAAGCATACAGGAGGTATTGTTTGGTAAGGAGCTAGCCTTTATAGTTAAGCTGGCGTATGGAGTACTGCCCTGTAGCACACCGTTTTTATCATACCAGTCTCCTCCTGAAGTATTCCAGGAAACACCGTTATTTTTCTGATTCCAGCTTACATAGTCTGGATTCCAGGTAGAAGCAGGCCTGTAAATTTCAACAATAGTGTCATTTGGCCGCGAACTGGCAGGATAGTACCAGCAGAGGGAAAGGGTTGCGTTGCTTATTTCAGTAGCATTGGTGTATTCGCTTATGTTAAACCACGTAATATCCCTGTACTTGCCAATACGCATTCCTCCAACATCAAGATATGCATCGTTCGCAAATACACTGGTAGGTGAAGCTTCCCGCAATCGGTTGTCGTACAGTTTTCCAGAAAGATTCATGGAGTTATTTTCAATATTGCTGCTCTTTTTGATTACACTTATATTTGCAGTCTCGGAGTCGTTGAACGTACCATCGCTGACATTAAAGGTTATATTGTACGTTCCTTCCTGTCCGGTAGTAGGAGTCCAGCTGAAGAACCCTGATTTGTTGTTCAAAGTTGCACCTGTGGGAAGGCCTGAAGCAGAGTAAGTGAGGCTATCTCCGTCAGCGTCAGAAGCGTTTACTGTAAAGTTCAGGTTTTCTCCGATCTTAAATGTAGCATTGGAAATGGAAGTAATCACTGGAGCATACTTATTCTTCGATGTTGAGGTATTCGACTTTGATGCATAAATTGTATTTCCGTACCTTCCTATGTTAATCCTGTCTCCATTGTCTTCAGGTTCGTTAGAATAGTCGGAAGACGCGCATCCTGCGTCAATACAGGGAGAACTCACACTGTCTTTAACCCATGTTTTTCCATTCCAGCGGCCTGCTACCGATTTCAGGTGATAATCATGATTTTTCTGGTCTGCAAAGAGTGGATCTACGTAGATATCACTTGTCGATGTGCAGTTTTTATATTTACCTGCTGAGTTGTTGTAAAGGCAGTTATTTTGAAGCACAAAGCTATGCGTTGAAGATAGGTAATTGATTACCCCATATCCCCCGCTCGAGTCTTTTTTGCATTTTAGAGTGTTTATGATTATATTGTTGCGGACTGTGGTTACATATCTGCCTTTCGGGGAATAATTTGAGGAATAACCAGTTATATACATGTGGACAACGGCAGCATTGTATGTACCATCAAAAACATTGTTTTCAATGGTAGTGTTATTGAATCCACCTGCTACAATACCACCTACCCAGGTAATGCTAGGATTGGTGCCTGTGCCGTAGAAGACATTGTGATGAATATGGACATTTTTCCCCTGGTCTCTGGTAGTAGAGGATGTATCGTAGTTGAAAATCCAGATTCCAGGACCATAGGTGTTGTTGAACGTATTATTATAGATTTCAATATTATCCATAATATTTGAAGACTTTTCGATCTGAATGCCTGGCCCACCTGCACTCCAGTGATAGAAAGATTCGATTACGTTATCGTGAAGTTTTACTTCATTAGTGTTCCATATTCTAAGCCCACTATTAGTCCTGCAGGTTATTGTGTTGTTCCAGGCTTCTACGTTCTCACATTCAATTGCAAACAGACCATCATGTCCGAGCTTGTATACAGTGTTATTATAAAATTTAATGTTTTCACCATATCTTATCCTAAGCCCGTCTCCATGTCCATCATGCATATACATATTGTATACTTTTACATTATTACACTGAGTGAAATACATTATATTATAATATCCTTTACCCCTAGAAATTTCGGAGTTCCCACCATGGTTTCCGTTGATCTCGAAGCCCTTTATCACTATATTATTATTTCCCGCGCTGCTCATCTGCTGGATCAGAGGTTCCATCGTAGACCAGCCTGCGTAGTCAGCCAATTTGATTACAGCGGTGGAGTCTCCTTCAAGAGTCGTATTGCTCCCTATTAGAAGAGTATCGTCAATGACATATGTAAACGGCCCTTTAAGGTGAACGGTTGTATACGCAGAGTTTTCCGCAACAAACTTTAGGGCCTGGTTTATTTGCACATGGTCGTCTTTTCCATCGCAGTTAAAATCTCCAGTGCCATCTCCCGCAACATAAATCGTTGGTGCAGGACTTCTGCATAAAGCAGTAGGAGTGCTTTCAAGAATAAAGCAACAAACTAGGAAAAGAATTCCTAATTTTCGCTTTAACATCGCTATCACCTTAGGGTGATCATAATCAAATTTATTATTCCTTTCTGTAGACAAAGAGTAATTTAGTGACGTAGTAAGATCTCCTTAAAATATTTGACAGTTTGCCAAAAATTTTAATGAATTTATTGTTCTGTTCTTTACATATTGCACAAGATTCTGTAAAGAGTATCAATTCTTCGAATCTCAAGACTATAGTAAGCTTTGAGGAAATTCTCTATACATGAGGCTTCTAAACCCTATCGATACGACAAATATAAGGGACAAGGGACTTAGAAAGGGATTTAGAGTAAATTTCCCCTGTTTTTTCAGTCCAATTCCTCTAATTCCCACGAATTCCCCCCCGTGAAAACATGAGGAATAAATTTCTTTTCTGTGTTTAATTTTATTCTATAGTCAGTCTTATTATTATATCGAAATAGTATAAAAATATACATGCAATCGTTTTAAATTATTTAATAAGTATACAAATAAACGAGAAAGCCATATACTCAATAAGAGAAAAACCGTATTGTAAGGAATTTTATAATATGTCATAAAAAATTAGAATTTTTTCTGAAGAAAATACCAGAAGTCTCCATTGAAATAATCCCAAAACCAATTTGGTACTCAAATCTATAAAGAATTTCAGAATCATTTTTCATGATAAGAAACTTTATTGATTATTCCAAATTCGAAATTATGAGAACTACTTTTGAGTTTTGGGATCTCCTCGTTCACAAAAAACCGTAGACAGGTGCCGTTCACTTTCTACAATTTATTAACTCTAAACGGCGGCGCAATCGGAGGATTTGTGGGAGTTGGGGGAAATATAATAAAGAAGTCATACACGCTGATAATTCTTCTTTATCAAATGTATTCTCTTACTTCCAGCGCTAATATTAAAAGTCCCACCGCAAGTCCTATCAAATCAGCTCTCTATCAAATCAGCTCTTTTTCTTTCCTGATCATACGTTAATTTTTACAGATGTCATATCTCGCGATCTTTCTCATTTTTTTACAAATTATCTAAATAAAATTGATTGATTTCAGTATATGTAGCCTCTTAAGACACTATTATATATTCGTTCTATAACTGAAAAGACTTTTATCTCCTAAAACCAAAGCTTAATATCGAATACTAATGGAGTACCAAATTGGGGGGAAAATATGAACAATGGTAGAAACAAACCAACTGAAGAAGAAGGCTCGATAACACCTAGAGACAGAAGTATATATTTTGAAAGAGGTATAGATTTTGAAGTTCCTTATGCACGAGAAAACATTAACAGGTGCAGGTGCCCACAATGTCCGGTTCAGGCCGACAGTAAATGTGTAAAGGACAAACTTGAGAGTTCAAAAAAGGAAATGGAGAAAATGCCTGCAGGAGAAGTCCCTAATCCCGAAGACGTCCCAGGAATATATTGCTCGACAGGCAAAGCCAGATGCCAAGACCTTAACCCTGGCAGACAATGTATTTGTAACACATGTGAGGTTTGGAAAGAGTACGCTCTCGGAGGAGGAACACCATCTCAGTACTTCTGTCAGAATGGAAGGGCAACATGATTTTTATTTAAAGGGTTGTAGTCCTTTGTTTATACATTGCTACTACTTTTTTTGTTTGTTATTAACACATTTCGTGAACTACCGCTAAGCTAAAGACTTACCGGCTTCCTGAGTCATCCTACCGACTATTGTCAGCTAGTCATACAGGCTCATCCCCGTGTACCACGGGTGTAAGTTTGAATTGAGCTGCCTTTCAGCTTCCTGATTTCTCAGGCACAATCTCTAGCCCTTAGAGAGTATAATCGTGAAGTTTGCCCTGTTTCCAACTTGCCTAAGCATTGTGGTGACAGCAAAAATACCTCTATCCCGTGCTTGGTTATCGCTTTAGGATTTCAGCACAGAGTAATAGACTTTAAAATATTAATAAGTTTGCAGAATCAATAACGAGAGAACGTCAGGAAGTTGACGCTTATATCCCACGAAGCTAAAGACTTCGGGGTTTTGCGCTTCTTCCTATAAATCATTTTTGCATTTTTGGTTAAGGAGCTTGTCCTAAAAATCTTTATTCCTGAACTCATCCAAAACCAATTTTATTCTCAATCAGTAAGAGTTTCATGAGTGTTTTTCATGATCCGAAACTCGATTGATTATTCGTGATACGAGATTCAGGGAAGCAATTTGAATTTTGGAATGAGCCCTAATAATTAATGAATTTTCAGGACTGATTTCAGATCAGAAACTCGATTGATTAAAAATAAATAATTTTTGAGATGAGCTCGATAACAAACGAAATTATACTGACATGGAAAATGCTCCTGGCACAAAGAGTTGTTCGAAAAAAATCTCTTCTTTCCTTGAAAAAGAGAGAGCAACGAAGATAGCGGTTTTTGGCTCTTATGCAAGAGGAGAAGAAAAGCCGGAAAGCGATAGAACATTCTTGTAGAGTTCTCCGAAACGAAAAGTCTGCTTACTCTCGTCAGGATTGAGAGAGAATTGTCAGATTTTCTTGGGGTAAAAATCGATTTGCCTACCAGAGAGCCGATAAGCCTATATTTTATTGACGGAATCAAAAAAGAGACAAAAGTGATCTCAACATGAAAAAGAATGACTGTGTTTACCTCAGGTATATTCTTAATTCAATCGAGTTTTAGATTATGTAAAAAGAGAAGAAAAAATATGAAGTACTAAAAGCGAAGGTACAGTTCAGACCACTACGACATTAATTTTGAAGGTCTGTTCTTTGCCTGTTTCTTCCTCCCAGGATCTCTTGTATATTCCTTTTATCTGCTGGTTGCCTTTAGCCACGGCTTTAATTTTCCATAAATGAAACCCTCCTGCACCAATAATGAATTCTCCACCTTTTTTAAAAGATTCCGGGGAGTAATATTTGTCCGAGAGCAAATTAAGCCCTTTACTCAGGCTGAGTTCCCAGGAATAGCCCGTACTCGGGTTTTCCTTAAGCTTCAAATAAATAGTGTCTCCTTTTTTAAGATATATGTTCTTTCCATTGTCATTTTCGGTTATTACCTTATGATTTGTTACATGAGGCGTAGCACATATAGCCATTGGAATCGTTACCAGAATCAAACATATTATTAAAACTGTTATTCCAAATCGAGTTCTTGACATCTCATCACCTCTCACTAAGAGCAGTTACTTTCTAACTAATTTTGGTTATACCTCTTATTTTGCTTATTCTTCAAAATTTAATAGGACCTTCAAAACTCAGATTTATTTTCAGCATATAGTAGCTGCAATCAATCAAAAGTCTAAAATTAATATGCATATAGCTGGTAAATATATAAAGTAAGAAGAATAAAATTTCCTTATAATTAATAATCATGGAATGGATGGACAATATCATGAAATAAATTATTTTATTTTCAAGGTCGTTTCTATTAATAATCTAGTAAAAAATTTAATTATAAAACCTAGTTTTCATTCTTTCAAGTTTGCCCACTAAAAAAGAGCCATAAAATCGTTATTCTCTCTCCCTGTTTGTGGCTTTTAGCTGGTTTTTGAATCTATTTCAGGCGGTAACAGCTTTAAATACTCACAGATTAAATGTTGGTAAAGATGGAAGGCAAGAGCTTGAATTATACAGTCCTGATCGAGCAGGATGAATAAGGTATATATTGCAAAAGTTCTTGGCATCCCGGGTTGTTACATTCAGGGAAAAACAGTTGAACAGGCTATGGAGCGTGTGCGAGAAGCGATTCAGGTTTGCCTTGAAGCCGAAGAACTTGAAGATATTCTGCCACTGAACTTACAGTTTAAAAGAATCAATACCTCTTAATTTGTGCTAATTAAAACGGCTTTTTACTGTGTGTTTTCTAAAAAATATACCTCTCACAGCAGTGCAATAGGAGAGTTTTGAGGGGAGTTGGGGAGAAAATATAATAAAAAAGTTATGCCCCCTTCTGCAGTCCATTCCTCCTTCTGCAGTCCATTTTTATTATGGGAACTTTGGAATTATTGATTTCTTGATTGTCAAATTTACAGTTCCGGGGTCAAGTGGTTCAGCATGTACCTGATAAGTTCCATTTTCTTCTACAGTAAACTTCGGATTGTAAGGAAGGTAATTCTTTTTAGATTTTGTTAACCTGAATGTGTCTTCAAATGCAATAAATGAACCCTTGCTTATTGTTACATTTATTTCTTGGGGTCCATTAGAACTCACAATCCCGAGTTTATAACTCACGCCTTCTGTGAGGTCGACCTGAAAACCAGATTCATTTGATACGGATTCTGAGAGAATACATTCTCCTCCTTCTTGAAGTGCGATAACTGTGTACAATATAATCAGGATTGTATAAAGAACTGTAAGACCTCTGGGTTCTTTTGGTTCTTTCAGTACTTTTGGCTCTCTTTGCATTTTCCCCCCCTTTTCAGGCAATCTTCAGTACTCAGGTAACTTGCATCTGAATCCCTGCCTTTCATCTAAAATTTGATTTTAATGTATTCTTTCCCTTAATCGTATAGAAATGGTTTATAGGTAGGTACAGGGTTAACTTGTCTCCCTCTATAGTGCGTCCCGGAAAAGCCGCGCTTTAGCGCGGGAAAGAATCCATGAAAGCGGCTAATACGGCTTTTCAGGTTTAGATTTTTTTTCTCATTCAAAATTGACTGCGGTTTCATTTCATATTTTCATTTCACGTTTTCATTTCACAAACTATTGCATTTCACAAACTATTGCATTTCACGTTTTCATTTCACAAACTATTGCATTTCACAAACTATTGCATTTCACAAACTATTGCCTGCCATGTTAAGCAGATTCTTATTAGTTCCGTATCGGTTACAGATGTTTTCGGCTTCATTGCCGCTCCTCTGCAACGCGCAAAACGATTTTCCCGCGTGCATGGCGGCTCTCGCTTATCTCATGTGCTTTTTGGGCATCAGTCAGAGGAAGTACGGTTGTTACTATCGGTTTGATCTGCCGTTCATCTATTATGGCTGCGATTTGAGCGAGTTCTTTTCCGTCAGGCTGGGTCATGAGAGTTTTTGCACGTACGCCGTATTTTTCGGGATCTCCTTCTGGAATGCTGGCTACAGTTGTCACCAGGAATCCGCCTGGCTTCAATACGCCCCAGGACCTCTCAAAAGTGTCTCCTCCGATTGTATCCAGTACTACGTCCAGGTTGCTAACTAAATCCTCAAAGCGCTGGTTTCTGTAGTCAATTACTTCATCTGCGCCTATGCTCTTCAAAAATTGTGCATTGCCAGCGGACGCAGTGCCGATAACGTATGCTCCTTTCCACCTGGCGAACTGGACTGCAAAAGTTCCTACCCCGCCAGCAGCACCATGGATGAGCACGGACTGCTCTTTTTCGAGTTCTGCAATATCGAAGAGTGACTGCCAGGCAGCCAGTCCGGCAGTAGGAATGGCAGCACTTTCGATAAACCCAATGCTTTCTGGTTTCCGTGCCACCTGTGTAGAATTAACAACTGTGTACTCGGCATATCCCCCCTGTCCGATCGAGACTTTAGCAAAGACTTCTTCTTCGGGTTGAAAGAAAACTTCTCCCTCTCCCACAGCGTCCACAATACCTGCGACATCCAGTCCAATAGTCATCGGCAAGGGCATTTCGCCAATTAAGCCTCTGCGCATCTTCCAATCTATCGGGTTGACTCCAGCCGCAATTATTCTAATTCGAATTTCGCTTGGACCTGGATGAGGCTCAGGGACATCTTCATACTTAAGAACTTCCGGCCCGCCAAACTCATGAATCCTTATCGCTTTCATATTTTTCACCTAAAAAAGACTTTTCAACTAATCCTTCTATCCAGACATCAGTTTCAAGAAGATAGGAAAATTGTAGATTCTTTTGGTTTTCTGAAATATCTCACTATATGTTTTACTCAATATTCATTTTCAGATTGCATCTAAATGATTCCAAAAATGATCAGAATAAAACTCTATTTTCACTATTTCCTGTTGGGTATTTCATATTTTTGAAATGATCAAAGTTGTCAATTATCCCGTCTCTGTAAGTTTCCCCGCTATTATTGTAAACTATCTCGCATTCTTTTATGCCATCTATCGGATCTCCGGCTTCAGAGCTCGTGTTTTCCATCAAGGCGTATTTTTCCATGTTTGCAGCCGGAGGTGTAAGAAATAAGACGAGTATAAAAGGCAGCAAAGCTCCTATGTTCCTCATAGTACCTCCCCACTAGTTATTTATATCCAAATTATTCTATTTTAATTTTCCCCGTTTTCTTCAAAACTTACAAAAAACCCTATACTGATTATATTTTTTATTTAATTTTCAAGATTTTTTGTAGTATAGGTTATTAATGATTCAGGTTCGTTTTATTATTTTCAAGGCAAAAAGTTTCAACCATTAAAGTTTCAACTATTTTTAGTAGTTATTTCTGGGCTTCTAGCTTCTTTGTCCTATTTTTAACTTTCAGTATTGTTTTTAAGTGTCCGATCCTTTAGGTTTCAAGTATTAGATGCCATATTTTCATGGAAAGCGCTAAGCATCGTGAAACGTGTCTGTTCATGTAGACAAGTTTCTAACTCTTGAGTTAATTTTATATAACAATACTATTTTTTTATATATGATTTCGATTTCAAAATTTGGAAAGTTTGGGCTGAAAAATGCTATCGTTATACCCTTTAAAGACTGCGTGACAGCCATCTTACTAAACTGAGTATGGAAAAAAAGTGAGAAATTTTTGTCGAGTGTTTGGTTTTTTCTTATCATATTTTTGAAGACTGAATTGTAAGTCTGGAGTTTACAGGTAACTGGAAGCAACCCCGAAAAGCCTGAGTAAATATCAGTCACTTAGGGCTCCGGTATATCCTTTAATTCCTCGCATAAATTTCTCTATCATCGATTGTTAACTCAAACGATTGCCAAAAAATGAATTTCGTTACTTAATCCAAAATTTTACTACGGTGCTTACTATGCAGCAAATAAAAAGAAAATTCATAACTGTTTTTTTATTAATTTTTGCATTAAATCTGACTACTGTAGGGAGTGCAGCAGCTATTGCAATTTATGTGAATAACAGCACGGATTCGGTTGCAGATTTCACCTCGATCCAGGCTGCGATAAATGCTGCGAATCCCGGAGATGAAATAATTGTCAAACCTGGGACTTATATAGAGAATATTAATGTTACCAAGAACCTGACTATTATTTCCGAATCCGGGAATCCCTCCGATACTATAGTCCAGGCAGCCAAGAGCTCTGAGGATATTTTCAGTATCTGGACAAGTGGCGTAAGCATTAAAGGGTTCAGTATAAAGGGATCCGCCTACTCTGGAATCCATTTTTTCGGAGTTACTGATTGCCATATCGAATGCAATAATATCTCAAATAACAGCTGTGGTATCGATTTATATATGTTCAGTTCAAGTAATACGCTTGATAATAATAACATTACAGACAGTGTGACAGGCATCAGTCTTGGAGACAGCTGGTATAATATCCTGAGTAATAACTCAATCTCAAATTGTACTGGTGGAATTTCACTTTTTGATTCCACAAATAATACACTGAAAGATAATCTCATTTACGAAAATATCGAGGGTGTCTCTCTTATAGGTGAGTCAAACGGTAACACCCTGATAAATAATACCTTATACTTAAATGAGAATTTGGGACTGCATATTTACGAGACTTCTAACAACCTTATCTACAATAATTATTTCAACAACACTCTAAACATAGAATCTGAACTTGTTTCAGGAACAAACATCTGGAACACGACTAAAACCGAAGGTACTAACATAGTTGGTGGTCCTTACCTGGGGGGAAATTTCTGGGCAAAACCTGATGGCACTGCATATCCCGAGGAAATCAAGGACACTAACCTTGACGGTATTTTTGATGCACAATATAATATTGAAGGCAGTGAATTCATAGATTACCTTCCTCTTAAAGAATCGAAGCCGACGACAATTACTGTAAACAACAGTACAGGTCAGATTGCGGATTTTACCTCTATCCAGTCTGCTGTAGATAATTCGTTACCTGGGGATATAATTCTTATTTCTCCAGGCATCTATAACGAAAACATCGATGTGTATGTAACGAATTTGACTCTCATGTCTGAATCTGGAAATCCTGTAGATACCATAGTTCAAGCAGTCAGCAGCTCGGATGACGCTTTCTATGTTATTGCGGATGGAGTGACAATTAGTGGATTTAATGTAAAAGGGTCTATAAGTTCCCCTAATGCCAAAATCCATCTTAACGGAGTTAAGTATTGCCTTATTGAAAACAATCAACTTTCTGACAATGATTCAAGTTCAGATGCAGGGTTTGGAATCCGCCTGGACTCTTCCAGCAGTAATATGCTAAGCAATAACACGGTGTCAGGCAATGGAACTTCTATTCTCCTGAATAACTCCAACGAAAACGTATTCGTCAATAACACGGCATCTAGCAGCAGTTATGGTTTCTGGGTAGATTCTTCCGGCAATAATACGCTGAATATGAATAATGCATCAAACAGCAAAGTCGGGATCTATCTGAAAACTTCCAGCGGGAACACGCTTGATAACAATACGGTATTAAATAATACCTACTCTGGAATCAATCTGCGGGATTCTGCAGGAAACACATTAAACAACTCCACAGCATCAGACAACAACGTTTCCATTGTTTTGCGTAATTCCAGCAGAAATCTGCTAAATGAGAACACAGTATCTGACAACAATTATGGTATCTGGCTATACTCTTACAGCAATAATAATGAGCTGACTGATAACAGGGCACTAAACAACACAGTGGGTATTCATTTAAGAACCTCGAATGGAAATATGCTGACAGCCAACAAGGCATCAAACAGCGCTGGGCTTGGCATTAGTTTGTGGGATTCTGTCGAAAATACATTAAACAGCAATGAAGGATTGAATAACGGAGTCACTATCTTTCTACATAACTCCAGTGAAAACACACTTGTAAATAATACGGCAGACAGCAACAGTTATGGTATATGGATGAATTCTTCCAGCAATAATAAGCTGACTGATAACAAGGCATCAAATAACAAATTCGGGATTTATTTAAAAACATCCGATTACAATAAGCTGTCAGGTAACGGGGTAAACTTAAGCAGTACGTACGGCGTCTATCTTGGGTCTTCTATGAATAATGTATTGAATGATAACAAGGTTGTTTCGAATTCGGAATATGGTTTCTACCTTCTGGACTCAAAAAACAACTCTATTTATAATAATTACTTCAATAATACAAACAATATTTATTTCCAAGGTACAAACTCAGAGACCAGTTTGAATACAACCAGAACACAGGGAACGAACATCGTTGGAGGGCCCTACTTAGGTGGAAATTTCTGGGGGACACCAGAAGAAGACGGCTTCAGCCAGATCCAGGCAGATTCAGATGGTGATGGTATATGTGATGTGGCTTATACCGTTGGTAACGAAAGCATCGATTATCTGCCTCTTGCAGGGTCTAGTGCCACGAATTGATTTCCGACCTTATACAGGAAGTGTTATCCTTACATAGGACAGTAAGGATAACAATGTTTCTGGATATTCATGCCAGTATTGTACAATTCTTTAAGAATAATCGGTATACAGGATCTCATATACACCTGTCTGCCAATCTCTGGAAAGGTGTGGGCAATTTAGTTTTCCCGTTCAACCTGTCCTGCAAAGAAATTGAGCAGTTGCAGAATTAATCAACTGCTCAATTTTTTTAGGAGATCTTTTCAAGGAATTTCTGCAGCCACACAACATCAAAATACTCTCCGAACTTGGTTCCTACAGCTTTGAACCTACCGCATTCAACAAATCCATTTTTCAGGTGAAAATTCAAGCTGGCTTCGTTTTTCGAGGAAATATTTGCAAGGAGGCTTTTCATCTTTTTCTTTTGAGCATCCTGAAGGAGTACATCCAGTAGCTTTGTTCCCAGACCTTCTCTTGTATATTCCGGCAGGATGAAGTATGAGAGCACACCTGTGTGAAAAAAATTAGGAAAGGGAAAATAAGGCCTCAAGGCTCCGATACCTATAATTCTACTATTTGTTTCAATCACATAAAAAGGAAATTGTTCTTTTTTGTTCTGCTTATTTTCATCATGGGTATTCTGGAAAAAATCCGGTCCGACAGGAGTTTCGAGATATGCTGCAAAACTGTTTTCAACATAGTAGTTAAAGACTTCAAGCATTCCCTGGACGTCTCCTGATGTAGCTTCTCTTATTGCAAAAGCTTTGAACCTGTTTCTTTCCATCATACGCTTATAATCTGAGCATAAATATTTAAACTTTTTTTGATCAGTTAGGGGTAATTTCTGTGAAAGGCATTGATCCTCTGCAGGTTTGAAGACGCTTTACTCGAGGCCTTTGAGTCCTGTATGAAGCATATTTTCGAGAAATTCTCAAGAGACTTGATTAATTTGGCTCTAATTTCACATTTCTGTCTCTATTTATCCTCAGCTTTGAGGCCTGGTTCTCAGTTATATTTCTTGAAACTTACTGCTTTCTTTTGAACCTGATATTTATCATGATTTATATTTATAATTTATTTTCAGTGACAATATATTTATATACAGATGTTATTTTAGTATCCCTTGTATTAAAATAACATCTTGCCTCATGTTTCAGGGTGGACTTTGATATTTTAAAGGGGTCTAAAAGTCCGAAATTCTGAGAGGATCGTGGCTGAGAGGGTCATGGAGTTGATATGTTCCATTCTGAATCCAGCCCTGAAAATCAAAAACAAGAGAAGATCCCTTCCCAATTTACTTCTACAGAAGTGAAAAATAGATGTTCCCCAAAGAAAACAAAATTGTAGAAAAAATTTGTGAAATCCCGGTTACACTTGAAGATGTTTCAGAAAGCATCTTTGGAGGTGTAAGCACAAAAAATGGTTTGTTGCATAGGCTTGTCCTTCCCGAAGAAGGTGAGTCGGATTCCTTTTATCTTTGTGAAGGTCTGTGTAAACCTGTATTTTTAGAACCTGAACTTGTCTATCCGTACGTATCAGGGGCCTTTTCCGAAAAATTTACTTTTCGCCCTTCGCCTTATAGCTTTATGCTGCCTTATGAGCTTTCCGATGAAGGAAAAAGGAAAGATTGTAGAGCAATTTCTCCTGAAGAGCTAAAAGCCAGATTCCCTATGACTTACAGGAGAATTCTGGAATTCAAAGCTGAGTTCCGTCACGATACTTCTCCGCTTAACTCTGCGGATTATAGTATAAAAGGAAGGAAATTTCTGGAGTACTTTAACACTCCTAAAATCATTGCCACCGAAGGCTATCATCTACAGGCTGCATACGATGCTGTCGGAAACCATGTATTTGAGGACGGCTGTGGTATTGTTCTCAAGGATCAGAATAAGTATCCTTATGTTACCGCAGTGCTTAACAGCCCAATTGCCAGACTCTTTCCCTTAGTTTGCAGGTCTGAATTGATGTATTCGAGTTCTGTAGCTCCTGCAGTCTTAAAACGCTTTCCGATCGTATTTCCCGATAATGGGCTGACTGAAGATCTTATAAATACTATTTCCGGTTACCTCGTGTTCCTCAACAGGCAAAAATACGCAACAGATTACGGAGTTACTGACTGGCCTAGAGAACTTACGGGTTTCTATGAGCAGATCTCAAACCTGCTGGTTCTGGATACTTACTTTATAAATGACCTTGATCCCAGGCTTCTGGATGCCCTCGAAGAAAATATCCACCCTTATGCCGGAGATCTGGAGTCTGAAAATAGCGAAAGCCTTCTGGGTGCGTTATATTACATAAAGCAGCAGATTCTTGAAACCTCAAGTTTTGGAAAATACAGGTTTAATATGGGATTAACTGGCATTCTAAGCTTTCCTCAGAGCAGTGAAAAATACTGAGTAATTTCTTTTTGGGTTTTATCTAAAAACCCTGGATTTTATTTTTTCTTTCCCGCTACTTCAGGGATTCTATCTTGAGCTTCGACCTTGAGCTTCGATCTTTCATTATTTTACATTTAGATTTTTATGAATAAGTTTATATATATTGACCTTTTTTAAATCAAGGGGTAAAAAGTGCTCTCAGGGCAGAAAAGTAAATTCTCCACTAGAATTAATGAGACCGTTAAAGGTCCGACTTTACTGCGTCAAAGGATTATTTTCCGGAATTCCTTATGCTGCGGGGTCTGGAAGTAAATCCATGCAGGTTATTCCCCCTCCTTAATGCTCGTAATTTCTTAAAAACAGAAGCTATGAGAGCCTTTTAACCTTTAAAGAGTTGGAATTGAAACATTTATAAAATTCTGTAATAAAATTCTGTAATAAAATTCTGTAATAAAATCCTGTAATAAAATCCTGTAATAAAATCCTGTGAGTAACTATTCAGGTATCTTGTTAAGGTTACCAATTTTTCCTCTTTCCGAGGAAAAATTGGATATAAAATGAATTATTTTTCTCTTTTATGCAACGTGAAGAGATTCTTGCTCTGTGTGCTTCAAACC
>Ga0074193_1000423_pt1 | contig 72802 bp, 64 predicted proteins | sample EPASupsiteHSE605_FD_64523 | JGI IMG/M metagenome (GOLD analysis project Ga0074193, IMG submission 64523) | Bioremediated contaminated groundwater from EPA Superfund site, New Mexico - Sample HSE6-05 | ecosystem: Environmental > Aquatic > Deep subsurface > Groundwater > Contaminated ...
CATTAGAGTTAATAACAGCAGAAGGAAGCGTAGCATGAACGATTATACTATTCGTACCATGGATGTGAGTGAACATAGACTAATTTATAAGCACATTAAGCAGGATTTTCCTGTTGGGGAGTACCCACCCTATGAAATCTTGTCCCGACAGTTGCAAGAGGGCCTTCAGGAAGGGCTGGTTTTGTGTTCAGGAAAATAGGTCCTGGCCTATTCCATTTGTGCGGCGAGTACGGATTATGTTCTGTTAAGCCTGATGGCAGTATTTCCGGAGTTTCGAGGACAGGGAGTGGGTTCCGCATTCCTGCAGGCATTGCATAGCAAGTATGCCTGCAAGCAGGCCATAATCGGAGAGGTGGAACGCCTGGATTTAGCCTCCAATTCAACAAAAATGAAGCTGCGTAACGAGCGCATTAAATTCTATAAAAAGGCAGGTTTCTATTTGATTCCAGGGGTTGATTACACAATATGGGATGTACCTATGCACTTAATGGCACTACCCATAAGGGCTTCTGCGGAAGATATCAATGATGATATCCAAATAATAATGTACCAGATCTATCTCAAACTTATGGGAAAACAGTTCATGCATAAGATGACTTTATAAAGAAACCATGGAAGAAATTCTTTATCCTTCGTGGTAAAATCTATTTCCAGTTTGGGGGTCATATTTAGCGCACCGCCAAACCCTGCGCACCTACCATCGGCAGCCCGTATTCTTGCACCTAAGGATGAAATTACCCGAGCCGAGATGGCAGTAATTGTAAGACGGCTGCTTCAGAAATCAAGCTTGATATAGTTTAAGCTGCAGAATAACTGGGGGTTTGACCCCCAGTTATTCTGCAGCTTTTCATCCTCAACCGGCTGGTCTAAATAGCTCCGATAGGAACGCCTCTCATAGATGGCTTGAAAAATATCCATTTAAACCCCTCCTCATAATCCTTTAGCTATAATATACCAAAGTCATGATAGTAATTACTACTTCCTGGCAAAAATAGGCTAAGTTTACTTTTTCACTATTAAGAATACTTAAATAATTACCGACAGAAAAGCAAGCATGGACCACAACCCCATGGTGGCAGTATTCTATGTTTCTAAAAATAAAATAAAAAGCATATTCTTTTTGTTTGTTAAAAGGCAAACGAAAGAACCGCAAAAATCCATAAAATCTATTTTATTTGACTATTATTCATGGTAAAATATTCCTTGTCGAAAATAATCGGAAGCATAGATGAAAGCTCTATTCGTGCAATATGGGGGGGAATTGGGAAATATATGCCTTGGGTGCGAGAGCAAAAACAAATGGGGCAAATGCTGAGTTGTTTGTCGGAAGGTGTATTATATCGGAAAATATAGCGTTTGAAGATTATGTTAAGTTTACTTGAACAGATTTAAAAATATGGCACTGAAATTTGATTCATTAGTATATACCGATAAAACATTATAATAGGGGGGTCATTAATTGATACATAAAAAAGCTTTAGGATATCTATTAAGTATAGTCATTATTCTAGGTATACTTGGTTTTTCCAATGCTCATGCCCAAGCGGGTACTGATCCTATAAAAATATATCCTGATGTGCAGATTGGCGCTGAAAGATATAATGGAGTTTTTTCTGACTTTTATTCCTCCTGGTTTAGTGTGGATGGGGCTGACGTTCCCGTACAACCTGCCGGACAGTTAAACGCAAGCGATGAGTCAGGATTGGGTTGGGAAGATTTAAAAACTGCAGTCAAGTTTAATATTACAGACATAAGTGGCCTGACAATTTCGTCTGCAAAGCTGAAAATAAAAATACTTAAAGTATGGAGTACCCCCACAATTGACATATATGCCTCAACAACTGCCGATGATGACCTTACGTATGATTCAGCTAATTTTCCGGCCTCGGGATTTGTAAAGCTTGCGAGCCAAACCATATCGGCAAGTGATGAAGGCCAGTGGGTAGAGTTTGATTTGAAAGACGCTATTGAAACCCATGGAGATAATTATTTTTCTATTATCTTGACTGCTCCGACTGAGGGAACGGGGGATATGGTGAATTCCGCTATTCTTTCTTATTCTTATAGTAATGACGCCTCTGATAGACCTTATCTGGAAGTAGCCTCAGTACCTGGCCCGAAAATGGAGGTATATGGAAACGACTTGATTCCCAATGGGGATACGACGCCAACCCTTGGAAAAAGAACCGATTTGGGAGAGGCAACCCCTCAGACGCCAGGATTAAAGTGGATTACAATAATGAATACAGGCACGGCCAATTTGAATTTAACCGGAAATCCTAAAGTATTTATATCGGGAGCTAACAGTACACCTTCCACCGAATTTACAGTATATACCGGCAATCCGTCTCAGGTCGCTACAAGTCCAGTAGCGCCAGGTGGTCAAACTGGTTTCGCTATCCAGTTTTCTCCCAGCTTGGCCGGATTAAGAACCGCCACCGTCAGCATAGCCAATGATGATCCCAACAATAATCCCTACACATTTAAAGTTCAAGGTACGGGGAAGGCAATATCTGCAATCAATATAAAAGGTAATGGTAACTCGATTGCCAATGGTGATGTCACACCATCGACGACAGATGATACCGACTTTGGCAGTACCGACGTATCTATTGGAACGGTGGTAAAGACATTTACCATCGAGAATAAAGGCTTGGCAGCATTGAATTTAACCGGAACACCGAAGGTGGTAATAGGTGGTACTAATGGCAGCGATTTTGCGGTGACCGTTGACCCAGTTACCCCTATCGCAATGGCGGGAACAACGACCTTCCAAATCACCTTTAACCCCAGCGGCACAGGGTTAAGAACCGCAACCATCAGCATTGCGAGTGATGACTCAAGTAAGAATCTCTATACGTTAAGCATACAGGGGACTGGAACCTCTGCGCCCGTAATAAACGCAGAGGGTGGAATTAACGCCAGCGGTGCAACCTTAATAACAACCCAAAATACACGCATGGTGCTCTATTATTATGGTGCCAAACGTATTGATGGACAGATAGTAGGGCCTGATGAATCAGGTTCACCTAGGAGTACGACAGGCTATACAATGTTTAAATTTATACCTGCACAATCAGATACATATACCATAAGCTTTCAGTCCGATAATGCCATCGATGGTGACACCAGAGCCTGGCTTTATGGAAGTGCTGATATTCAGGATAATAACTACTTAGCCGAGAATGATGATCAAAATGCCACTGAATATGATTTTAAAGTTCAATACAGTTTGGAAGCTGGAAAAACATATTATTTAAAAATGGATGGGTGTTTTGGAGATTGGACGGGAACTCTTAACATTGACAAACCGTTATTATCCCAGCTGCCAAATACCGGTCCTACTTTTGTCGGTGCAAATACCAGCCTTACCGTTAACCAGGATGCCAGTGCTACAGATATAAAAGGTCTGCTGCATGTGAGCGATGCTGATGCCGGCCAGACCCTGACCTGGACCCAGAGCGTAGTCCCCAGTCACGGGACATTAAACTTCAGCAGCGCAACCGCAGCTTCAGGCAGCACTGATGTAACCCCCGGCGGCACGATTACCTATACTCCGAATGCAGGTTATTCCGGAAGTGATAGTTTTACGGTAGAGGTGAGTGATGGGACATCAACCGCAACCCGTGAAATCAGCGTTACGGTAAATGCAGCGCACGAAGTACCTGGGTGGAATCAATTATCAAATGATATTTCCGGTGGTCAAATATATGCCCTGGATGTTTATGAATCGTCTGGAGATGTATATGCAGCCTATGTAACCAAGACGGACACCCAGTATTATCTACATGTAAAACACCTTGTAAATGGTCAATGGAATTTGAATGGTACTGAAGCTGTTCCTATTACAAAGAATAGCCAGGGTAATTTTGAAATTGTTTTAAATGTTGACAATAATATTCCATATGTTGCATACCCCTATCAAAGCGGTGGCAGTGTTAAAGGAATGAGAGTTGATAGGTTTACTAATGGAAGTTGGGAACAGTATGGCGGTAATATTGATGTTCCAGGATTAAATGGGGTTATTAACTGTCAATTGGTTTTTGCAAATGGGACAGCCTATGCAGCATATTTGGAACCGTATACCAGTGGTGCTACAGAGACAACTGAAATTGTGGTCAGAAAATATAATAATGGCTGGGTTTCGGCAGGTTCAATAACAGGTATAACTGGAGGGGTAACTGAAAATAACTTCAGTGAATTCTCGTTGACTAATGATGGAGGAACATTGTATGCCACCTACCATGGGACTTATCAAATTGGCGGAAATGTTTCGCCGCTGGCGTACCTGAAAAAGCTTGAAGGGGATACCTGGACTAAGGTTTGTAACCTACAGAGTGTGTTCCCCCTCCAGTCAAAGCTGATAACAAAAAATGGAACCTTATATCACCTGGATAATAGTGAATATCCTGTAATATTTAAGTATAATCCGGTCCCAAACAACTGGACAGCCATTGGCGGCAAAACAATTCGAGACGGGGAAGCTTATTCCTGGGATTATCAGGTGGATATAAAAGCAAGTGATGAAATGTACGTAGCGTATAGTGGCTTTGATGAGAGTGATAAGTCTGATTCGGAATATGGGAGCAAATCCTCAGGAAATGTTTCCAAGTATAACGGATCAGCCTGGACAGTTATTGATGAAAGCTTTGTAAATCAAGTAGGTTTATACGACTTTTTTGTCTTAAACGGCAATGTGTATGTGCTTTTCACTGATGAAACCAACGAAGCTTCCGGCCTGAAATACTACAAATACGTACCCGCATCGTCAGGCTATACAGTAACCTATAACGCAAATAGTGCAACTTCGGGAAGCGTTCCCACTGATGGGACCAGCTATAACAGTGGTGCAACCGTAACCGTTGCCAATAACACTGGAAATCTTGCCAGGGCCGGCTACACTTTTGCCGGGTGGAATACCAATCCAGATGGAACAGGAACGACTTATACTGCGGGAACTGGCACATTAACCATTACCGCGAACACCATTCTCTACGCCAGATGGACAGCAGCCCTGGCGGCCGTGCCCACAGCCCAGGCCACCAACCTGTATTTTTCCAATACTGCAGCCAATGATATCAAGCTGCATTTTACCGCCTCAGCGTCAGCCACCAACTATCTGGTGGTGCGGAAAACAGGATCAGCCCCCACTTTCGTGCCCGTAAACGGGACGAGCTATACAATTGGAGCCCAGGGAACAGACCAGATTATCTCTGTCGGCACCGAGACAGCGCTAACCGACAGTACAGCAGCAGCTGAAACCGAATACTATTACACCATCTATGCCTTCAACGGAAGCGGAGCAAGCACCAATTATCTAACCAGCTCCCCGTTAAAAGGACAGGTAAAATTATTTGCCGGAGCTACCGATGTTTCAGCCGACCGAACCACATCCGTCTCCGCATCAGAATCAGTATCAGCAGGATTCCCCGGAGTAGGAGTAACAGTTACCTTCCCCAATGGTACAACCGGCACCAACCTAAAAGCCTACAAATATACCACCGGTGCAGGAGCCAACTTCTATGGGCTGCCCAGTAACGGGCGGGCCAAAAAACTATACTACGAAGTCACATCCAGCACCATAAACCCCGGAACATATACCATAATCCTTGATTTTTCAAGCCTGACCGGCGTTAATTGGAATACCTTCAAAATGATGAAAAGGGATACATACACTTCCGAATGGCAAGTAATAGGTGAAGACGTCGGAACCATAGTTGATCGAGCTACAGATGGAGTTGCCGGCAAATTTACCATCAGCGGACTAACCAACTTCTCAGGTTTTGCCGGATTCGAACCAGCAGTAATCCATACCGTTACAAGTCAAGATGACAGCGGAGCAGGAACCCTCAGACAAATGCTGGCAGATGCCGGTGAAGGAGATACCATAATATTTAACCCCACCACCATGGGGAGCAACACCATTACACTAAGTTCACCCCTGGTAATAAATAAAAGTGTAAACATAATCGGCTCAAACGGAGGCATTGTCTTGGACGGCAACCATACCTGCCGAGTAATGACCCTGGACAACAGTGCCAACAGCAGTAATGACAAGCTAAATGCCAGACTCGAAAATATCCGGATACAAAACGGAAATGATCTGGATAATTATGCCGGAGGAATTTATGCAACCTACTTTAACACCTGGCTTTCACTGGTTAACTGTATAGTTGCAGATAACCAGGCCCAAGGCATAAACACCGACGGTTATGGAGGAGTAGGAGGAATAACCGTTGAGAATTCAGGAGCCTACCTGTTCATCCTAAACTCAACCATCGCCGGGAACCAAGGAGCCGTATCAGATGGAGGAGCAGGCGGAATCTATGCCGGTGGAGTAGTGCACATATACAATTCCATCGTTTACGGCAATAGCGGAGAAGCCAACAACGCCTATTACGATGCCAATAACTCAGAAGCCCACTCCTACAACACCCTGTATGGAGATGCCATCTACCATGAAACAGATAATCCCTTGGGCGTAAAAATATTTGCCGGTACCGGCAATCTGTTTGCAACCGACCCCCGGTTTGTAGGCAGCAGCATTAACAGCAGCAATCCGTACATGATTTATGGAATATCACCTGGCGCAGATACCGGCAGCGACAGCTATATTAATATAGCCAATGATGCACGGGGAACCGGCTTTGCCAGAAAACTGAACAAGACAGATGGAAGTGTTGGAACAGTCGACATGGGAGCCTACGAATACAAATATGGCGTGGACTACTATGCCCCGGTAAGCTTCGATGCCCAGGGCGGAACAGATGTAGCCACCCAAGCAGCTATTTACAATGGAAAGATTACCGCCCCCACAGCACCAACCAAGAATGACTTTATCTTCAGCGGCTGGTACAAAGAAGCAGCATGCACCAATGAATGGGTGTTTGCAACAGATACCGTAACAGCCGAGAGAACATTATATGCCAAATGGATAAATGCCACCTGCACCATAACCGGAAATGCCGGAGTAGGCGGAGCAACATTAAGTTACACCGATGTCACCGCCAAAACAGCTACAGCTGATGGTACCGGAGCCTATAGCTTTACCGTATCCTACAACTGGAGCGGAACCGTAACGCCCAGTAAAACAGGATATGTTTTCAGCGCCGGCAAACAGTACAGCAATGTAACCACCAACCAGACCGACCAGAACTATATAGCTACTGCATTGACCTATACCATAAGCGAATTAACCGACCAAACAATGACAACACTTGTTGCAGGATACGCATCAGGCACCCAGGAAACCAAAACCATAACTATTACCCGAACAGGGACAGGAGACTTGACCAACGTGGTTGCTGCTTTAAGCGGAACCAATCCAGAATCCTTTAGCATTCCCGTTCCCGGAGCAAGCACCTTAAACGCAACGACTACCTTTACGAGTTTTACCGTGAAAGCCAATGATGGATTAGCGGCAGGAACCTATACTGCCACAGTTACTGTGTCAGCAGATAATATGACCAATGTGAGTTTTACGGTAACTCAGGTAGTCAAAGCTGTACAAGCAAACATTGCCTATGATAATGTCACCAAAACCTATGGCGATGGAAGCTTCACTTATACAGCAACTGGTGGAAGCGGCACTGGAGCATTCAGCTATACATCAAGTGATACCTCAGTTGCAATCATAGATTCGGCAACCGGAAGTGTAACCATAATAAAAGCCGGCCCAACAACCCTTACAGCAACCAAAGCTGGTGATGCCAGTTACGCATCTGCCAGCCAGAATTGTACTTTAACCATAAACAAAGCAGTCCTGACCGCAACCGTGGAGGATAATAGCAAAACTTACGGTCAAGATAATCCAGCGTTTCCGGTCACAGTAACCGGCTTTGTGAACGGTGAAACAGCAGCAAATGCAGCCGGCTATACAGCACCCACAGCCAGCAGTACCGCCACAGCGACAACCGGAGTTGGTACAGCAGCCATAACCATCAGCGGCGGTGCAGCAAATAATTATACTTTTAACATTGCTGATACCGGCACCCTAACCATAAACAAAGCAGTCCTGACTGCAACCGTAGAAGATAACAGCAAAACTTACGGCCAAGATAATCCGGCGTTCCCAGTCACAGTAAGCGGATTTGTGAACGGCGAAACAGCAGCAACAGCAGCCGGCTATACAGCACCCACGGCAGGAACTACAGCAACAGCTGCAACTGGAGCAGGCACAGCAGCCATAACCATCAGCGGAGGTGCCGCCAGTAACTATACCTTTAACATAACCGACACCGGCACCCTGACCATAAACAAAGCAGTCCTGACCGCAACCGTGGAGGATAATAGCAAAACTTACGGTCAAGATAATCCAGCGTTTCCGGTCACAGTAACCGGCTTTGTGAACGGTGAAACAGCAGCAAATGCAGCCGGCTATACAGCACCCACAGCCAGCAGTACCGCCACAGCGACAACCGGAGTTGGTACAGCAGCCATAACCATCAGCGGCGGTGCAGCAAATAATTATACTTTTAACATCGCTGATACCGGAATCCTGACCATAAACAAAAAAGCTCTCACTGCAACAGCGACTGCCAACACCAAGACCTATGATGGCACTACCACAGCAACCGGAACAATAAGTCTGGCAGGAATCGTAGGAACTGACGGTGTCACAGCCAGCGGTACCTTTACCTTTACCGATGCTAATGCAGTATCAGGAAAAACCGTAAATGTAACGGAGATAACCCTGGGAGGAGCAAAGGCAGGCAACTATACAGTCAATGCCAGCACAACCGCAACTGCCAATATCGATAAGGCAACCCTGACTGCAACCGTAGCAGATAACAGCAAAACTTACGGGGATGCAAATCCAGACTTCCTAGTCACCGTAACCGGTTTTGTAAACGGCGAAACAGCAGCAACTGCAGCAGGTTATACAGCACCCACAGCCAGCAGTACCGCCACAGCGACAACCGGAGTTGGTACAGCAGCCATAACCATCAGCGGCGGAGCCGCCAGTAATTATACCTTTGATATATCCGACACCGGCACCCTGACCATCAACCAAAAAGCCCTTACGGCAACAGCGACCGCCAATGCCAAAACCCATGATGGCACTACCACCGCCACAGGAACCATTAGCCTGGCAGTAATCGTAGGAAGTGACGATGTCACAGCTACAGGTACCTTCACCTTTGTAGATGCCAATGTGGGTGAAAACATAACAGTCAATGTAACTGATATAACCCTGGCAGGAACAAGCGCAGGTAACTATACGGTAAATACAGAGACTACAACGACAGCCAATATCAACCGAAGAAACAGTGGTTCTTCCCAACCACCCCAAACTGGAGTTCAGATACTTGTCAATAACAAGGTAGAAACAGCAGCCACAGCAACGACCACAACAGTAGAAAATAAGACGGTAACGACGGTCGTATTAAACGACAAACAAATAGAGGGAAAATTGAACAGTGAAGGTAATAATTCAACGGTGATAATACCTGTTAATAATACTTCTGATGTTGTGGTTGGACAATTAAACGGACAGACCGTGAAAAACATGGAAACCAAAGAAGCTATCCTGGAAATTAAAACTGAAACCATTACCTATACCCTGCCTGCCTCACAAATAAACATAGACAATGTTTCAACGCAGATAGGTGAGCAGGTGGAACTCAAGGATATTAAAGTAAATGTATCAATAGCAGCACCACCCCAGGAAACCGCAAAGATAGTAGAAGATACAGCTAATAAGAACAGTTATCAAGTAGTAGTAAAGCCAGTTGATTTCGAAATCACGTGTACCAGCGGAAACAAAACCGTTGATGTAAATCGTTTCAACGGTTACGTAGAAAGAACGGTAGCCATCCCCGATGGCATCGATCCATCCAAAATAACAACCGGTATCGTATTAAACACTGACGGGACCTTCTCGCATGTGCCAACCAGCATAATGGTGATAGACGGAAAATACTATGCCAAAATAAATAGCTTGACCAATAGTACTTACTCAGTCATATACAGCCCCAAGACCTTTAAAGACCTTGAAACTCATTGGGCAAAGGATGATATAAATGATATGGCTTCAAGGCTGGTCATTAATGGCGTTGGAGGCGGTAACTTTGAACCGGATAGGGATATTACCAGAGCGGAGTTTTCAATGATAGTAGTGAAAGCCCTCGGTTTGATGAGGCCCGGAACCGGAAAGGATTCCTTCAATGATGTGACCAAAGATGCCTGGTATTATGATGCAGTGTCTATTGCTTATGAATACGGTATCATTGCCGGTTACGACGATGGCAAATTCGGAGCCATGAACAAAATCACACGTGAACAGGCCATGACCATTATAGCCAGGGCAATGAAAATTACCGGATTGAAGGTGGAATTCAAAGTAGGTGAAGCTGAAAAACTGCTTGCGGAGTTTAGCGATTCAGCAGATGCTGCGGAATGGGCCAAGGAAAGTATGGCTGCATGTGTAAAGACAGGCACAGTAACAGGAAAGAATGAAAAAATTATTGCGCCGAAGGATGAAATAACAAGGGCCGAGGTTTCAGTGATTGTAAGGCGATTACTGCAGAAATCAAACTTGATATAGTAATAGCCACAAAACCCACGCTTTTGTATGGCGGACTAATTCTCAGAACAAAATGAAAAAATGTAGACCTGCGAAAGTTATGTGCAATATAACGGCTCACCTCTTTAACTGTGATTCAATTCACGGCAAATAGGTGAGCCACTATTATTTGACAGTTTGGATTGCGGTTATAAGCGTACAGAGGAATTGGGCATTAATCTCTAAAAGAGATTAGCGCACCGCCAAACCCTGCGCACCTACAATCGGCAGCCCCGTATTCTTAAATACCTGTATCCGAATGAGCCGGCCGTTCAAGCATATACGAAATACACTTATCGAACCCTTGTTGCCGTTCAGAACATAAAGGTTGCGTCCGTCCTTGCTCACTCCGCTATCAAGTGGGGCAGCCGTTACATCTGAGGTGCTGCGTACGCTTTTTACCACAGATAGCCTGCCGTTCATTATGCGATAAATTGTGATTGTGTCGTCGCCGGCGTTGGAAGTATAGGCAAAATGCTCATGCCGGGAAACCGAAACCCAGCAGGCTGCCGTGTGACCATTTAAGACCGACCCACTAATGACATGAAGCTTTCCATTCGCACCAACTCTGTAAGATGACAGTGCACTAGGACCGGCCTCTGAAACCAGCAAGACTCCAGTGGAAAGGAAGACGGAGCCAAAAGGCCCTGCTCCATTGGATTTGTTTACAGTTCGCCCGGTTAGTGTACCGTTCTTTAGAACGCGGAAGACGGTAAGGCGGTTAGTGTTAAGTTCGGAAACAACGAGCCATTTACGAGTGCGATTAAAAACAATACAGGATGGCTGAGCGGAAGCGGTACTTAGCAAGCGCCGGGAACCGATAATTCGAGTGAGATGTCCGTCACATCCTACCCGGAAGCCGGTGATGTTGGAAGCGTGGGTTGCGTTGCCCCTATTGGAGACGTACAGCAGATTGCCGGACACGGCCAGGCTGTTAGGACTAACACCGCCTGAGGACTTCACGTCAATCAAGGTAAGCGTGCCGTTAGCCCAGACACGGAAACTGCTGATAGTGTTACTGCCAGCGTTAACGGCAAAAAGGAACCGGCCGAAACGGGACAGGATAAGAGATCCTTGCGAAGCGAGCGGGTCAACCATTTCCACGCCGGTACCGCTGCCACCTGTTGCAAAGGCTCCAATGCGAGTGAGTTTACCATTAATGCCCCTACGAAAAGCGATGACTTTATTACGTGGAGATGAATTGGTCATTGAAAAAACCACGCCATTGCGAGTTGTTGTCATTTTATTTCCTCCTTTTACAAATTTTTTAAGCGCCGATATATAATATTCAACTAGAGTAATGATTGGTTACTATTTCCACATAAAAGAGAAGCATGCATAGTTCAACATTTATTTTTCGTAGAAAAATGAACCGGGGATTATCAACATTACATAATGTAATATATAATTGACATAATGTAATGCTGAAGGCTATAATGTAGTTGATAGGAGATGAGCTTCTTGAAAAATAAGAGAATGAAGATCGCAAGAATAGAATCTGAAGTATCGCAGGAACAACTAGCCGAAATTGTCGGAGTGACCAGACAGACAATTAATTTAATTGAGTCTGGCAACTATAATCCGAGTTTGAAGTTATGTATTGAAATATGTAAGGCACTTAATAAAACTTTAAATGATTTATTTTGGGAGGGATAAATGTATGAATACAGAAAAGATAGTTAAAGAGTCCAAAGTGATTATGCTTGTTACCTTGATTACCGGTATAGTTATTTTAGCAGTCGGCGTAATATTCAACTTTATTAAAATTGATCTCGTAAACAACAAAGCGATAATGGCATTATCACTTACACCGTTGAGTATGGCATTTGTCTATTACCTTAAGTTATCGGCAATAAAGAAATCTCCCCAAAAGATGCGTGACATAATCATTACCGAGAGTGATGAAAGGCTTGTAGCAGTAAAAAATGAGGCGAATTCTCAAGCACTAAAAATTCAGCAAGGAGCATTATTTTTAACTTATATGGGCTATACATTAATGGTCCCGGGGGACGTTTTTGAGTCAATCGGGTGGTGGATTTTAATGATCCTTCTATTGGTTTCTTTCATGTCACAAGCAATACTTCTTGCGATAGCAATGGGTAAAGAAAAGGGTGAATATGTGGAATGAGCATTTATGAAATGAGAAAAGATCTGGCGATCCGAAACAAAAAAAGGCTTGCCTTCATTTTGGCATCTATCTTCTAGATCAATTTGCCTATTTTTTTCTTGCTGGTCATGTCTATTACAGTGATAATGACTTGGGTTTTCAACCATACAAAAGGGAGCAGATATTACCCGGGGTACCACAGAGCTTTTAACGGAATGGATAAACCGGTAAAGGCAGGATGGCTGACTACGTCTTCGTCCATTCCGGTTGCAATAATGGCATACACACCATCCTGCAGGGAAAAGCACTCGAGAGTCTTTTCCTCCGGATTGACCAGCCAATAGTGCTGTACCTGCACTTCCTGATAAATTCGAAGTTTTTGCAGACGATCTTTGCGGCTGGTGGAAGGAGAAAGAATCTCAACTATCAGTGTGGGCGGACCGTCGATCCGTGTATTTTTTACAATCACTTTTTGATTTCCTGATACATAAAACAGGTCGGGCTGGACAACGGTAATATCATGGAAGGTGACATCCAAAGGCGCATTAAAGATTTCACCTTCGCTGTCAACTTCCAGGAAATAATCTTCCAAAATCCGTTGGAGGCGGCGGGAAACCCGCTGGTGGATTACATTAGGCGATGGTTCTCTGATTAACGTACCATTCAGAATCTCGAAACGATACCCGGCTTCCTCCGGCAATAAGAGATAATCCTGGTAAGTGAGCTTCTTCGTTGTATCTTCGCTCCCATACTCGAACGCCTTTTCCTGAACCATTGGGTCAGTCAATGCTCTGAATACATCAGCCAGCTTATAACGGTAACTCTTGCTGCCCAGCACAATGTAAGGAATTTTATTCTCTCTGGTATATCTCCAGATCGTTTCCACTGATAGATCCAGTGCTTCGGCCAGAACCTGGGCAGTAATTAGATCCTTATGATCAGACATAACAACACCTCCATCTTGATTATAATGCAAACAACAAATCAAAACCAAGTAAAAGAAACTAAAATCAACTGTGCTGTTGCCGTTAACAACTTTCGATATAGGTGGTGGCTATCTTAATCATTAGCCGACTTATGAATTCTATCGAGTCGATCGGGAACAAAAGTGAAACCGGCCAACAATTATATGCTGCCGGTTTCACATTGTCTGCCAACGATATATCTGATCTGGTAATCCATGCTGTATCTCATTTCACCTGATATTTTTTCAAAGTGGATGTGACAGTGGTATCACCGGATATAAACTCCTGTTTAACCATTCCTACACCTTTTTTATAGTATTGGTATATAGTATCGTTTGGACCGGCTGATTTAACCTTTATGCAGTTTTCAAACTTACCGGCCGGAGTATCGACAACTGCATCAACTGCTATTATGGACTTATTAACACCTTGATCAGTCCAACTGGTACCAACCGTTATCGGACCCTGCAGAATAATGGAGCTGCTGTTCCGCTTAAAGTTATTTTCCAGCAAGTTTTTGGGCTCATAATCCTCACCCATGAAGTACACAACTTTTATAACATCGTCAGTCGTGTCAATAACCCGCGTAGCGACCGTGCCGCCATTATCTTCAGAGGTTTCGGCCAGGTTACCTTTCGTATATAGGACCTTACGAGTGAAGCTGGCATACTCGTTTCCTGATCCTTCATACTCCCAATAGCTGCCAGCCGTTAGCGGATAATAATCCTGGGGTCGCACAGTCAGATACCATTCTGGAGTAAAGGGAATACTGGTATCATTATTACCGAAAATACTTTCTACCTTATCTCCCTCCAACAGGAATTGGACTTTTTGGATACCGGGGAGAACTGCCAACGAATTTACCACCGAGTAGATGGTCATGGTTTCCCCGGCTGACCCGCCCCCATGTTTGATTTTAAGTTCTTTGGAGAAGTTTACATAGGCTGTTCCATCCAATACCGAGACGGACAATAACTTGGTACCCTCGGGAATGGTACGGTATAAGTCTGCATTCTGAGGTCCTTTGATCAATTCAGCAATAATAGCTGACTCCAGGGTTTCGGTTCCTTTGGTGATCTCTCTCTCTTCGGGTACCAGATACAGGGCCCCTTTGCCGCCAAAGTACAAGGTGACTTTGGTTTTGGTTTCGGCCGGTTTGGCACTGATATCCGGTTTTTGCTCATCGTTTGGCTGGGAGCCTTGCTTGGGGGAGAACAAACCAGAATACGATTGGCATCCCGATACTAAAAAAGTCGCGGCTATAACTATTACCAGGGCAGCTAGAGAAAATCTGGATATGAATTGCAATCTCTTCAGTTTAAGCATTTTGTTTACCTCCTTTTGCAATCTTTTCTGCTCTGGTGTCAGTATGACAGATGAATGTTGCATAGGTATTAAAAATTGTTACATATTATTACGGCAGTACAATTCGGAATATCATACCCGTACCGGGTTCATTAATCACCTCAATAGTGCCGCCCAGCTGGTTGACTGCTTCTTGGACAATGGATAGACCCAGCCCGGTTCCTCCTGTTGCCCGGGTACGAGCCTTGTCTACCCGGTAAAAACGGTCGAAAATGCGAGGCAGTTCATCAGGGGGAATACCTTCCCCGGTATCGGTAACACTTAAAACCAGACCTTCCCTCTGTACTTCGGCCTTTACCGTTACCTCGCCTCCGCTGGGAGTATACCGGATGGCATTGTCCACCAGGTTTATCAGAATAGATGTAGTCAGATCAGGATTAACTTCCCACACCAAATCCGGGTGACAGTCAATCCTTACTTGAACTCCGCAATTATCCCCCTGCGGCTGCATCATACTTACAACATGGTTAATTATTTTATATAAGTCATATTTTTCTTTCGCTATGAAAGGAGTTCCTTCTTCCAGTCGGGTTAATTGCAGCATGTTTCTGACCAGGCGTGACAGGCGGTCTATTTCGTTATCAATATCCTGTAAGAACTCCCTATACACCCGAGGGTCTTTCTCATCAGTTTCGAGCAGGGATTGGGCCAATGCTTTGATGGAACTTAACGGTGACTTCAATTCATGAGAGGCATCAGACAGGAACCTGCGCCTCGACTGGTCAAGTTTTGCCATACTGCTGCTCATTGAATTAAAGGCGCTCGCCAACTTGCCAATCTCGTCCCCGCTTCGAATCCCGACCTGCTGTTCCAGCTGGCCGCTTTCCATAGCGTTAACTGCCTTGGTTAACTGCTTTATCGGCCGGGTTAAAAGACCCGACAGAAAAAGGCTTAGCAAAGCTGCCAATAAACCGCTGATTAATGATACAAAGAGCATCTGGCGCTGAACTTCGCTCAATGATTGGTAAATATCATCCAGCCCCACCACCAGCATGACAGCTCCGGTGACTTCTTTTTCCCGCACCACCGGAACAGCTACATAGAGAACTTTTTCGCCGGTTGCATTCTCACGGACCCCGGTTTGGCTGGTGCCTGCCAGGGCTGAAGCTACTTCCTCGTGTTCTAAAAGACGACCCTCCAGCCACTCCTCACCAAAAGAGTCAACGGTAACAATACCTTGATTATCAAGGATCAATACCCTCACACCCATCTGTTCACTAAAATCACGCGTCAGATAAAAAGCATTACGATCCTGGCGGAGAATGGTATCCCGGCCGGTTATGGCGATTATATTCGCGTTGGCCAGAGAGTCTGTTTTCCTTGCGTCCAGGTATTCTGCTTCCAGAAAGCGAAGTACCATTAGGTTGGTAATCGATAAGAGTAAAATAATAAGAATAAAAAATGTTCCGGTTAACTTCCAGCGTATCGATAGATTCATAATATCACTCCTGAAAGTAGTAACCCGAGCCCCATCGGGTCTTAATCCAGATTGGTTTAGCGGGATCAGCTTCGATCTTTTGTCTTAAACGCCTGATATAGACATCAACAACCCTGGGTTCTCCGAAATAACGCGATCCCCAGACCATTTCCAGGAGAATATCGCGAGTATAAATACAGCCTGGATGCCTGGCCAGTGTCAACAATAAATCATACTCCCGAACGGTCAAATCAGCCACCTGGCCGTTTACACTAACTTGTTGACGCCGCGTGTTAATTTCTAAGAGACCAAATCGGATAATTGCTTCTGAGTTTCTCTCGATTGCTTCCTCGTTTCCTCCGCCTGTCAAACCGCCAGTGGGACTGGGGGGACTGGTACGCCTCATTATAGCTTTGATACGGGCTAATAATTCACGGGTGTTAAAAGGTTTTGACAGATAGTCATCTGCACCCAGCTCTAACCCTACAATTTTGTCTACGTCATCTCCCTTGGCCGTCAGCATGATTACGGGGATACTACTGGCCTGCCTGAGTCTGCGGCATACTTCCAACCCATCCATGATTGGCAGCATTATATCCAGGACCACCAGATCCACCGTGGTTTTAGACAACAGGAGCAGTGCCTCCCCGCCGTCATAGGCTGCCAGAACCTCGTATCCGTCTGCTTCTAAGCTTCGTTTTAAGCCCTTTACTAATAATCGCTCATCATCGACCAGGAGGATTTTTGTCATCAGACAACCCACCTTACCTACGGTATTCGTTACACAATGAAACCCTGTATCAATGATTTCATACAAGGATTCAACGCTATCATAACCTCTATATTTAGGTATCGCAATGTTAAGAAAAGGTAAGGGAAACAAGGGGACGGTTCTCTTGTTTCCTATTGTTTTTTTGTGATGATAAACAAAAAAAGAAGTGGAAATAGCTTGCAGCGACGATTGAGGGAGAAGAGTAACACTGGAATATATCACATAATGATGAGGGGAATAAATCGCCAAGAAATTTTTACGAGGCAGAGGATTACCAGCGATATATTGAGACTCTTCAACGAATAGTTCTGGAATGCGAGGCTGACTTGCTAGGGTATTGTTTGATGGACAATCATACCCATCTGTTAATAAAAGAGAATGGAAAAGTGAGAATTGAAGAGATAGGAAGGGGAGCTGGGAATGAGTGCTAAAGCATTTTGCTCCATTTGCCATCACGGTTGGTCAATCTGGTATAAACTAGGCTTAGGAGCAATGCTATGCCCCCATACCCAACTAATGGATATAAGTATTTGACCAGATTGGAAAAGCCCAATTGACTGGCCAGGAGGGCCAGGATAGTAGTACCGATAACAACCAGCTTAGTCCGCCCAGGATTGCTTTCAAGATTTATAATTCTGGCCGTAAAACCAAAAAGGCTGCCCACCGCAGTGGTATAAACTTCAGCAATCAGTATAACCGCATATAAAACCTGAACGGTTTTAGATACGCTTCCTGCAATGAAGACCATCGGCACTTCGAGTGTGGCAACATCAGATATATTACCTAGAACAGCCAGATAGATCATAGTGGCTCCCAGGCCTAATCCCAAACCTCCCAGGATCGCCCCATTCCTAAGTACCTTTTGGTCCTGGGCTTTAAGACCCAATGGTCCCAGGATCGCAATCGACAGGATTATATTATAGGAGACATATAAAAGGGCGGCTATTAACCAATTGCTGATTAATCCGCCCTGATTGGTTACGACGGTTGCGGTTGATAAAACCGGAGGGGCATTAAATACCGAAAGAACACTTATCCCAATTACTGAGACTAACAGAAAAGGCGTCACAAAGGCGATTGACTTTATAACCCCGTTGATGCCGGTTAAAACCGTAACTGCTGTAACGAAAGCCATTATTAAATTTCCCATGATACTGGAAAGATTGAACTGCTGGCTGAACAAGGCACCAGTTCCGGCAATCATGGCCGTTAAAGCGCCAAATAGAAAAAAGATAACAATAAAATCTATGAAAGTTCCCAAATATTTTCCGGCAGAAAACTTGGCGATTTCTATATGGGAAGTTGAGTTTAGAATGCGTCCCATATCCATGATGATATAGCCGAAGATGATAAATAAAATAGTGACTGCGACCAAACCCGCTAATCCGTAACCACCGAACCTGGCAAAGAACTGCAATACTTCCTGACCCGATGCAAAACCTGCTCCCACGACAACCCCTATATATGTTGCTGCTACTTTTGAAGCAGAAATCCCTTTTTTGCTCACCACAAACACAACCCTTTTTATCTTTTTACCATAAAAATATGACATTCTATTATGTGTAAAAATCAAAAATTGAATCATCAAGATGACTTGCTTGGGGAAACAAGGGGACGGTTCAAGACCACTGAAAAAGTCACTTAAATGTCATGCTGAGTGTTAAATATGGTCAATGATAGTACAATAAGCATATAATAAGAGTATATTATTGCTATTAAGTGAGGTGATTGGCTGATGAAAATTAAGCCGTCGGCGGCGATTCGCAAAAACTATAATGAAATTTCCCAGCTTTGCAAAGAATCAGGAGAACCGGTTTATCTTACTAAAAACGGCGAGGGTGATCTCGTGGTCATGGATATAGAAACCTTTGCAAGAAGGGAAAGCATGCTTCGGTTGCGGGAAAATCTGATTAATGCGGAGGAAGGCAGGCTCAACGGAACCCCTGGTCATTCCATAGACGAGGTATCCACCATGATGAAAGATGCTGTCCGGGAGGTACTGAATGGACAGCGGAAATAAACGGTATGACGTAGTCATTTCCGGTGAAGCCACCCAAATGTTGGTATCCCATGCGCGATTTTTGGCACAGGTCAGTGAGTCTGCAGTATTGCGACTAATTGAAGTATTTAAGGAGAAGGCGAAGTCACTGGAACAGTTTCCCGAAAGGAATCCATGGCTGACTGACCCACTGATTCCAACCGGAAAATATCGAAAGCTCCTGTTGGAAAAACGATATTTGCTGGTTTATCAGATCAAAAAAGGAACCGTATATGTGGACGCAGTTGTCGATACCCGCCAGGACTATGGCTGGTTATTGTAGGTTATGCTAATATCTTGCCTATAATCACTTAAAAAAAGGAGTGTTTTAGTTTATGAGTGATGAAAATATTAAAAAAGTGCCGCCATCTATTGATAAATGGCTCAAAGAAGCAAAAAGTGATCCAGCAGCTTTACAGGAAGGAATGTTTTTAGTCCATAATGGCGTTGTGCGCCAAACTCCCAAAGTCAAGGTCCGCCAAGGATTTGATGACGGTTCTTTGGTCAAAGGAATGGAATTTGCTTATGATGAAGCAAAGGTTGATGTGGCAATTGCTGAAACTTATAAAATGGACGGTATATTCCATGTCAGGGTTTGGCTTAATGAAGGTCAGTTGGAACTCGGAGACGATATAATGTATGTTCTGATAGGCGGTGATATCAGACCACACGTTATCGATGCATTGCAATTCCTAGTCGGAAAGATTAAAAACGAATGTGTTACTGAAATTGAACAAAAATTGTAAACTTTTAAGTAGGAATCGAAGTGTCAAGGGGACGGGGTTATCGACAACATAACCCCGTCCCCTTGACGTGACATGCAACCAAATGAGCCATACAATGGGATGCAATCCGTTATTCCGGAGTTTTTTAGATTAATCGCCTCGGCATTATTCCGCAAACAAATAGATATTATGGGAATTAGTGGTATAATTTAAAGAATTATGGCATTATATGGCACACAATAAGATTTTGGAGGAACGATACGGTGAGCACTGCCAAAAGTGTTGTAGCAGCTATCCTTTTTAATGACAACAAGGTATTAATTGCCCAACGGGCGATTAACGATCCTCTGGCTGGTTACTGGGAATTTCCCGGAGGTAAGATAGAGCAGGGGGAGACGCCGGAAGATAGTCTCATCCGCGAAATGCAGGAAGAGTTCTGCATAGATATTGAAGTTGGAGAATTCTTCGGAAGCAGTCTGTTTACTTATAATAAAGGGACAATTAGATTGTTAGCCTATACGTGTAGATGGGCTGGAGGGGAGATCCGTTCCACAGTCCACCATGATTATGCCTGGACGACTATAGATGAACTCGATCAATATGTATTTGCACCTGCGGACAGACCGTTGGTTGAGAAGTTGAGAGTAGAGTACGGTAAATTGCAGTAAATAATAAAGTGCGTACACGGTCCAAGTTAGGAGTAATTTGTTATGTTACCCTTCGGCCTATATGAACAAGTCATAAACCAAATAATAAACCAGCACCTTGATCGCCTCAACAACGAAATGATCAGGATTCAAACTGGCCCCATAGATTCAGCCGAGTCATCCAAGACTCTGGCGGAATACCTGGCGCTTCTTATCAGGGATGTTTTGGAGTATATTGAGGGCGAAAATGAAGCCGTCGATAACCGAATAAGCTTGTGCAATAGTTTAATCGAGCATATTGCGATTATTATTGAAACGGGCGAGAAAGGCTTTAGACATAGTAACGAACTGGCTAATTTGGTAAGAAATCATATTATCCACCAAGATGCCAAGTTGCTACTGGCTTTAGTTGATAAGAAAAAAACCATAATTCGTCCTGATACCTCCATTGCGGAAAATTCGCTTTTTACCGGGGTAATCCATGAACCCAGCATGGTTTCTGAATTAAAAAAAGAGATCTTATCCTGTGATCGCATAGAGTTGCTCGTTTCATTTATTAAGTGGAGTGGACTGCGGCTAATTCTCGACGAGCTAAAAGAATTTACCTACCGAGGTGGAAGCCTGCGCGTTATTACCACCTCTTATCTGGGAGCTACCGATTTCAAGGCGGTTGAGAAGCTGAGCAGCTTACCAAATACAGAGATACGAATTTCCTATGACACGGAAAGAACTCGCCTGCATGCCAAAACCTATGTTTTCTGGCGCGACAGTGGATTCAGTTCGGCCTATATCGGTTCATCCAATATTTCCGAATCAGCCATGACCAGCGGCTTGGAATGGAATATTAAACTAAGTGAATACGATTCCAAGGACATTCTAAAGAAAATCCAGGCTACCTTTGAATCCTATTGGTACAGCCGCGAATTCATAAATTTTGTGCCAGAGTTGGACTCAGACAGATTGCGTAAAGCGCTTAAATCAGAACGCTATAATGCTCAGGAAGAAGACGGCAAATTCACTTTCAATTTCGATATAACACCCTATTATTTTCAACAAGAGATATTGGATAAACTCAAGGCGGAAAGAGAGATACATAATTCATATAGAAATCTGGTTATAGCGGCTACAGGTACCGGTAAAACGGTTGTAGCTGCTTTTGATTATAAACGATTTATCCAGGAGAATCCGGGCAAGCTTAATCGGTTGCTTTTTGTAGCCCATCGTAGGGAAATTCTTCAACAAAGCCGCGACTGTTTTCGGGCTATATTAAAAGATTATAACTTCGGTTCCCTAATGGTAGGAGGCAGTTACGCGGATAACCTGGACCACCTCTTTGTATCCATTCAATCGCTCAATTCCAAAGAGCTTACTACTATTACTACTCCAGATTATTATGATTTTATCATTATTGATGAATTCCACCATGCGGCTGCCCCTTCATATGAAGACTTGCTTGAATACTATCAGCCCCATGTATTACTGGGCTTAACCGCTACCCCGGAGAGGCCGGACGGCAAAGACGTGTTCCAATATTTCAATGGACGTATTGCGGCTGAACTACGATTGAATGAAGCCATAGACCGTAAATTACTGAGTTCATTTCATTACTTCTGTGTGACTGATACTGTAAGTTTACAAAATGTACGTTGGACGGCTGGTAAGTATGATCAAAGACAACTTGATAATTTATTCGTGTTTGAATCAGCTCAAGCCCAGCGCCGGGTTAGCAATATAATTCAGGCCATAGACCGATACTGCGGAGATTTATCGGATATCATTGGGATAGGATTTTGTGTTTCCAAAGAACATGCCCACTATATGGCAGATAATTTCAACCAGGCCGGGATTGCAGCCGACTACTTAGTTGCAGAATCAGAAGAATCCATACGCAGCACCGTAAAACAACGCCTGGTTAAAAAGGAAATCAATTTTATTTTTGTTGTGGATCTCTATAATGAAGGCGTAGATATTCCCGAAATAAATACAGTTCTATTCTTACGACCCACTGAAAGTTTAACCGTATTCATTCAGCAACTGGGCCGAGGCTTACGACTTTGCGAAGGGAAAGAAGCGCTGACCGTGCTTGATTTTGTGGGACAGGCTAATAGAAAGTTTAACTTCGAGGAACGCTTTCGGGCTCTGTTGGCTCGAACCCGCCGGACGGTGGAGTACGAAATTGAACATGGCTTTATTCATATGCCGCGTGGGTGCTCGATTCAGATGGAACGTCAGGCTCAGGAATATATTTTGGAGAATATCAAAAACACCATTAATAATAAACGCAATATTAAACTTAAACTGAGAGATTATTTTCAAATTCATACAGGGATACATGCCAAGGAATTCTTTGAGAGCTATCATGTCCAGCCTAAAGAATTATATTCAAAACGTTGTACATTAGGTTCTCTAGCTTCCGAGGCGGGGTTAGTTGATAAATACCCAGAAAATGATCTGTACGAGCGGATGTTAGCCAATGCTTTTCTGCGCTTGTCGAGCGCTAATTCCCGGCGGTGGATAAAATTTCTGTTAGATATATTGCCCAAAATCAAACTGAAACATGGTCATATGGGGGATGAAATTACCGGTGTAGAACGAACTATGCTGACGATGTTACATTATACGGTTTATAACAAAGGCCTGGATGATTTAGACACGACCTTTGCGAGTATTGAAGAGGCCATTTATGCAGTGATAAAAGATGACCTGACCTACCACGAGTTGATGGGCTTATTGCAGTATCAATATGAACGCATAGAGTTCGTGGATAAGCCGTTGGATTTAGATTTTGAATGCCCTCTAGACTTATATTGCAGTTATACGCTGGACCAAATACTGGTTGCTTTAGGGCGGCACACCGCAAGGAATCGGAAACATTTTCAGGAAGGAGTACTGTATCTCCGGGATAAGGGGTTAGATGTATTCTTTGTTACCCTGAATAAATCGGATAAGGATTATTCGCCATCTACCATGTACCGGGATTATGCCATTAATGAAGAGCAGTTTCACTGGCAATCACAAAGTATAACCAGTGTGGAGTCGGCCACCGGCCAAAGATATATTAATCAACAACGCAATGGCAATCAGGTGCTTATTTTCGTTCGGGATTATAAGAAAGAAGGACAGGCAGCCGTACCCTACACATGTATTGGTTTAGCCGATTATGTAAGCCATTATGGGTCCGCCCCTTTAAGTATAGTGTGGAAAATGCGCGAACCCATGCCGGGGCTTGTATTGAAAGAGGCAGTAACGGTATAGGTAATATCTATATTCTTTTCACAATGGATTTATTTACCGTTAAATGATGAAAAATGGAATTATATGCAGGAATAGGAGGCAACAATATAGAAACTAATTCCAAAAGCTGTCAAACTATTAGGGGAAATGTTTAAGATTGGGAGACATTTATGAAACAGGCTTGCCTATTTTAGCAACCCCAATGAAATTATATTATCGATCTGGTCTTTGGGATTTACTATAGATATCCTATAAACGAGGGACATATTCTAATAATTCCTGGCATACATGTGGAGGACTTCTGGATTAATACCCCCAGAAGAAAGAACGCAGGGAATTGAACGACGGGAAAGCAGCTGGACAGAGTGTTTTTCATTATACCGAACCAGTAATGAATTAGACAATGAAATCACCTTATTCATGAAGAAACCTCAGACCATTGAATTTAATTAATGCCCGTGGTACCTGGCGCATCAACACCATCGCAATTAGAATACGCGCCAGAAACCCCTATGCACGACTCCTTGAACTGCCATACAGGAGAGAGGGCGCCGGAGAAACACCCAGCGGTTCAAAGCTAACACGACGTATCATTGCTGGTATTGCTCGAAATCGGCGATATTGGTGATGCAGTAAAAATGATAGACGGAGAATGATCTGATTGGTAACCTTTAAAGCTTGTGAAGAAGAGAGGCAATAAGCATGATACGCAAAAACTGGGATAAGTATGAAGTTGCAATGCTTATTGATACCTACTTGCATACAAAAGACCTACCTTCTTCTGAAAAAAAACAAGCCTACGCATTGCTCTCACAAAAGCTAAGAGAGATAGCACAAAAATCGGAATTTGAAATCGATGATACATTCCGCAACATAAATGGAATCATCATGCGTATAAGCAATATCCAATACTTGTTTACGGGCAAAGGATTAAGCAGCTATTCAAAACTGGATAAGGAAATGTTTAACCTATATCACAAAGACAAAGCTGAATTTGACGCCATACTTAAAGAAGCAAGGACGAGGAATGATATTATGCACGATAAGAAGACGCTGCAACAAGAATTTTTCGATTCCATGGCAAAAAAACATGACCCTCATAAATGTTCTGCAATGATTGCTGCGTTGGACACTATGCAAAAGTATTTTACTCAGATCAGAAAGCTGAAAGAGCCTCTTTTCAAAATAGTTAATCCTTCAAAAATCGGATACTTGATCAATGAAGTATCTGGAAACAAAGTGTTCCGTTTCAAATATCGCAAAGACTACACTCTATCTATGGATGGACTGAAAGAATATATGACATTTTTAACCACAGGAACCAGCACAGCAGATCGTGATCCATCTACAAACGAACTCGTTTCAACTGAAGTTGAAGATAAGCCGCATAATGGCAATTTACAAAAAGATACAGAAACATCAAAAACAGTTGCAAGCCAAGTTGCTTCTTTATCTGATGTACTTTGGGTAGATTGGAACAACACGCCAAATCTTGCACATACCAGCCCGATTCAGCTTGAATATAATGGTTCTGTGAAAGAACTAAAAAGCTGGGCCAGCCTATTAGTTAAAATGTGCAACAAATTGACATATCGCTATCCCGAAGTCAATCTACTCGAATTCAGGGCTTTACAGTCTGTAAGAACTACTTCGGTGTCAGCAACGCCGGAAGGAATGATTAGACCAAAGATCTTGCACAATGGCTACTATATTGAGTTGAACTATAGTGCAACCTCTATTATTCAAATTGTACGAGATTTGCTAATTTTCTTCAATGTGCCGTTTAATCAGGTAAAGGTAAGCTATTATGGTAACGGTGCTAACCAATCTAACGCTATGATTCCTACCGTCAAGAAAGAATCTCAAGAATCCTTAATAGAGAAAAAGCGCATTGAAGAATATAAGCGAATACTTATGGAGCACTGTCCAAATGGATTCAGACTGGATTCCTATGTAAATCTTAAAAAATTTAGGAAAGTATATGCGGAATTATTCGGAGAGGAAATATTCGAAACAGACGATGAACTTAGCAAGAATCTTATATGCCTTGGGTTGGAATATAACGGACGGGTATATGTAGCTAATACACTCATTGATGATTCGCTAAGTTCAGCTATGAAGAATTTCATCGAAGTGTCTTTTCGTGATGGGGCAAGTATGGTGTATTTTCAAGCGTTATACGACCAGTTTGAAGCAGAATTGCTGACTACTACAAAACTGTATTCTGTCGGAATGCTGGCTAAATATCTCGAATACGCTTATCCGCAATTTAGCTTCCAAGCGACATTTCTAACCAATCCGAGCGCGAAATCAGCAGATGCGCTAAATGATGTTAGGAAGGTAATGAGGGAAGTCGGTAGAGTAATTACAGATGAAGAAGTGGAAAAACTGATCCCGTATATTCCGATCAAGGATGTTAAGTGGATTTTTGCCACAAATAGTGAGTTTATCAGTGCAGGTAGAAATTTGAGAATTCACATTGACAACGTATATTTAAGCAACACCAATCTCAACAGCATCCGCTGCTTGATAGAGGATGTTATTGCTGTGGATGGATTTATCTCCGGTGAAGAATTAATTAAGAAGATTAAACTCCAACTGCCTGAAATCATTGACCACAATCCTGAGCTTCCGGAACTTGGTTTGCGTAATGCAATCTCTTATAAATTTGCTAATGATTTTTCATTCCAAAGCCAGATAATCAGCAGCAAAGATCGAGAGCTTACGATGAGTCACATATTTGAAGGTTATTGTAAAAAGCGAGATCAGGTTACACTGGAAGAACTTAAGTCGTTGCGAGATGAAGTCGGGAGTGGTGTTATCTATTTGGATACAGTCTATGATATGAAGGTTAGAGTAAGCGAAGAACTCTTTGTGGATAAGAAAGATATCTCTTTTGATGTGGCTGCTGTTGATCGAGCAATTGACCAATTCTGTCACAGAAACTACATCTCCTTGGCAGAGATAAATATATTTTCTCTTTTCCCCGGAACGGAGTATAAATGGAACGAGTATCTGTTAGAAAGTTTTGTTTATTCATTAAGTAAAAACTATCGTCTGCTTCATTCTAATTTCAATGCAAGCGCATGTGTCGGCGCAATTGTAAAGATATCATCCAGCATTTCGAATTTTGAAGAACTACTTACAATTGCATTGGCAGATTCCGACATAGAGCTTACAATGGATTCTGCATTGACCTTCTTTAAGGATGCCGGATACCTCGCAAGAAAAAGCTTTTCAAAATGTGATTCTGTATTAGTCAATGCAGCGAAACTACGGGGGCAGAAAGGATAAACAGATATGTATTCTTATGAATGGGATAGTGACACAGGTGGATACGTGCTGATAAACACACAGGCAGTTTTCAGTAAGGAACCACGACCTGTTTACTATAGAGAACTTGATATTTTGGGATTTGATGAGTTTTGGAACTATGATAAAGATGATAGCTACCCTTACCTTTGGGCTGAGGCAAACAATTATTTTTATCGTGGTCGATTAGTGGCTAAAACAAAAGGAGGATCGCTATACACAAAACCCGAAATCATTATTGTTGAAGAACCCGAACCTCATAGGCAAAAGTTACGCTTTGTTGACATAGGTAAAATGGTTGCCAAAAATGCTGGCATTATGGACAGCCTTGTTCAAAGCACCATCAAAAGAATATTCAACACCTATGTCAAGTACAAAAACAAAGTCAATGTATTCTATGTTGCTTTTAGCGGAGGTAAGGATAGTGTAACTCTTTTAGATTTGGTTCTACGTTCAATTCCTCACGGGGAATTCAAAGTACTGTTTGGTGATACAGGTATGGAATTCCCTGACACATACGATGTTGTTAACAACATCGCACACTATTGCGAAGCCAATCAAATCGATTTTCGAGTGGCAAAATCACCGTTATCTCCGGATAAGACATGGGATATGTTCGGCCCCCCAGCAACTATGAATAGGTGGTGTTGCAGTGTTCACAAAACCGCACCGCAGATAAACCTATTAAGAAACATTCTCGGATTGCCGAGTTTTACGGGTATGGCATTTACGGGTGTGCGAGGGGATGAAAGTCAAGCACGAAGTGGATATGATGATGTTAGTTATGGTGAAAAGCATCAGGGGCAGTATAGTTGCCACCCGATTTTAGAGTGGAATTCTGCGGAATTATTCCTATACATCTTTCAAAACAAGTTGCTTTTAAATGAAACCTATAAAAAAGGCAACAGTCGAGCCGGATGCTTAATGTGTCCTATGTCTTCGGGGAAACACGAATATATGAAAAATATCTGTTATCCAAGTGAAATGGATTTTTTTGTCGATAAAATCAAGGTTACTAGCAGCAAAACTCATTTTTCGAGTGAAGAGTTAGAAAAATTTATCGATGATGGAAATTGGAAATCCCGAAAGACAGGGCGTGAACTTAACTTTGGAAAAGATTTGTATCAAGTGGAGACATCTGGTGCAAATAGTGAAATAACTGTTTGGAAGAATGATTTCGATTGGAAAGAATGGGCAAAAACCATCGGCAGTTTCACCCCTGTTTCCGAATCAGAGTATCGGATAACTTACAATAAACAAACGTATGTTGTTTGTACGCAGGAGAATGTGGATTCAATTGCCTTCCAATTTCCCGGGCTTGGAAATAGCAAGAATGATATTAAGTTTTTATCTTTATTTAGGAGTGTAATTATAAAGAGCTTATACTGTGTTGGTTGTAAAGTTTGTATTGCTGAGTGTAAAAAGCAATGTATATTAATGGACGATAAATTAGCAATCTCTGATGATTGTATCCATTGCCGTAAATGCCATGAGATACAAGAACACTGTTTAAGGTATAATTCAATAAGAAACAAGATAGGAGCTGAGAGGAAAATGAAAGGCATTGATAGATACTTTAGTTTTGGTATCCGCAAAAATTGGATGGCAACTTTTTTTAAGCACGAAGGAGCCGAATCGTTTTGGCTCTCTGACGGTGATGGCGAAGTTGCCAATAAGAAAAAAGATGCTTTTTTGAACTTTATAAAGGACGCAGATTTAGTAGCTTTAGATAGAAATAGTCAAGGTGACAAATATACGAAATATAAACCAACAACCATAGCAAAAAACCTTATAAAAATGGGTGTTGATGACATATCAAGTTGGGGAATTATCTTGGCGAACTTGGTGTACACCCCGCAGTTTAATTGGTATGTCAAGAATATAAGAATGAATCAAGAATATACACAGGATAAGATCAGGCTTCTCTTAGAAGATGTAATGGAAAATGACGGAAAAGGTCTTGGTAAAAGAAATGTTAGCGATGCTATCAAGATTATGATGACTAAGACTCCCTTGGGTGAGGAAATTGGATTAGGTAGGTGTGACTACAGCGAGAAGACAAACTCAGTTGGAACAGAAATTATTACACTGAATACTTTGGTGCGAGGATCATGGGAACCCCCCGATCCTTTGGTAATTCTATACTCTCTCTACAAATTTGCCGAAGCTTGCGATGGTTATTATCAATTTACCATATCCCGACTATTGAATCACGATATTGAAAGCAACGGAGTAAGTCCAATCGAGATTTTTGGCATTGGGCGGGATAAGATGGAACAGATATTAAATGGTCTGGCAACAAATTATCCCGAATTTATATCTGTCTCCTTCACTCTGGATTTGGACAATATTACCTTGCGTAGTGATAAATCTTCAGCAGATGTTTTAGCACTGTTTTGATTAGGGAGAATATTATGAAAACATATTATCGTGACTATTTCAAAATCGACGAAGATTATTTCCCTGCGGTTACTGATGATTTGATTAATGCAGGAAAGGTTCAGTGGGAGAAGTTTTATCCTCACGAAACCTTTGTTCGTCTACTGAAGGACACAGAAAGCGTTCTTTCCAGACATCAAAAACTATCAGTGTGGATTGAGGGCGCCTATGGCACCGGTAAATCCCACGCTGCGTTGACATTAAAAAAGCTTTTAGAAGCTCCTGACAGCGAAATGAAGTCATATTTTGATCAGTACAAGCTGGACATGGATTTGTTTAAAAAGCTGCAAGGGCTAAAAGACAGCGGCAAGATATTGGTTGTTCATCGTTACGGTTCTTCCAGTATTCACGGTGATCGAGACCTGATTGTCGCCATTCAGGAAAGCGTTAAGAAGGCTCTTGCCGAGAACGGTATTCAAAACCTTGGAGAAGAAGCTTTGAAGGATGCCGTAATTAAATGGCTTTCCAACGAACATAATAGCCAGTATTTCAACAGCCTAATCCTGAATGATTATAAACCCCTGTTTGGTGGTGATACCGTTCAAGATGTCATTAAGAAATTGGAGACCTATTCAGACGAAAATCTCTCTTCATTGATGAGTAGTATCTTTAGGCTCTCAGACGAAGTGGGAATCACCGCATTGACACTTGAGATTGATGGACTTATTGCATGGATTAGAAGCGTTATCGAAGCAAATCATCTAAAGGCTATTGTTTTCATTTGGGACGAGTTTACTGAGTATTTCAAGCAAAACACTAATGCTCTTACGGGTTTTCAGCGTTTGGTGGAGTTGAGCGCTACTGACCTGTTCTATATGTTCATTGTTACCCATAAGAGTGCGGGCTTATTCCATGATGCAGACACAGATAAGAAAAAAATACTTAACCGTTTTGTTGATCCAACATGTAACATTGAGTTGCCAGAAAACATGGCATTTCAGCTTATGGCTGTGGCAATGAAGAAAAATGAAGACCCTGTAGTCTTGGAAGAATGGGGAAAAATCACAGACGATTTTAACGGCTACCTGCATAATTCTCGCCAAATGGTTATGAAAAGTGCAAAAATCGATGAAGCAGAACTGAAAGTTATTCTCCCCATTCATCCATATACTGCACTGTTGCTTAAACACCTCTCTTCAATATTTGGTGCAAATCAGCGTAGTATGTTTGACTTCATTAAGAATGATCGTGGAGACGATGTGAAGGGATTTCAGTGGTTTATTGATACCTTCGGCCCGGAAGATGATTATCCCCTTTTGACGATTGATATGCTATGGAATTTCTTCTATGAAAAAGGTAAAGAACAACTGAGTACGGATGTTAGAAGTATTCTGGATTGCTACAACAGACAGAATATAACATCATTGTTTGATGACCAAAAACGAGTATTAAAGACTACACTGTTGTTGCAAGCCATATCTCAAAGAATGGGAGACGCTGTAGAAGCTTTTATTCCTAATGAAAAGAATATCGACTATGCATATGAAGGTACTCCTCTGGAAGGTCACGCAAAAAGTGTTGTAAAGAACCTCGTCGATGCAGGTATTCTGTATCGAAAACCTGTGGGTAATGACAGGTATCAATATACTGCAGTGCCTACAATCGGAGACGCATCAGCTATCGAGAAACTGAAAAAGCAGTTTAGGGAGAGTAAAAAAACAACCGATCTAGTTAACGAAGGTGAGCTGGGAAGAATTCTTGATCTCCCAGGCGCACTGTCTCTTAGGTATGTGGTAGAGACTACTACCATCGAAAACTTCAAAAACAAAATCAATAAACTGCGTGAAAAGGAATCCCAAGGAGATAACAAGATTTATGCTGTTATCACGTTCGCGAAATCTGACGAAGAACGAGTTTCTATTACCAAAATGTTAAAAGAAGCTGGTGTTGACAGTAGTTATAATATGCTGTTCATCGACGCATCTTCGTCCATTTTAGGAATGGATGTCTTTGAGCAGTACATTGAAAACATGGCAAATAGCAGTTATCAACTTATCAAAAACAAGGCACTGTCTAAACAGTATGAAGGCTACGCTAGAGAAATTCTGGAAAAGTGGAAGAGAGATATTCTGTCGAGCGAATTTGTTCTTTACTCAGTAAATGGTACAAGCGAGAGATTTGTTACGGTGGACAGCCTTCAAGCCGAGTTAAAGAACATTAGCCTAACGCAGTATCCTAAGAGTATAGAACAATATAGGGTCATTGAAAATATGTACAAAGCCAATGCTTTGAAGCAGGGCGTTGAATGTGGTGCAACAAAAGAGATTAAAGGAACATATGCTTCTGCTAATATCAACACAAAACTAGATAGAGCCATTGGTGAGGCGTGGCATTTTTCGGGCGAGTATTGGACGGAAGCAGCTACCAAAAATCTGCTAATTTCTCAAATTAAGAAAGAGATCGAAGCAAAGATGCATGAGGGATTCAGTAAGGAAGGCAGAGTATCTATTAGCGAAATATATGACATGTTAAAGGTAAAGCCTTATGGTTTTATGCCATGCAACCTTACTGCTTTTGTACTTGGCTTTCTGCTGAAAGAGTATGCAAATAGCAATTATCGCTGGACAAATGATGATACCAGCGATGAGATGAGCTTGTTCAAGTTAAAGGATATGGTGGAAGAAGTTATCAAGAAAAACTTGGGGACTATGCCTAAATATAAGGACAAGTACATTGTAGCAACCACCGCAGAAGAGAAAGCATTTAGCAGGACTACCGCTCAAGTTTTCAATATCCCTGAGAATGAATGCGCCTCAGTACAGCAGACAAGGGATAAGATTCGCACCAAAATGAAAGAGCTTTCTTTCCCGATTTGGTGTGTTAAAGAAGTGCTGATCAACAATCAGTTATCCACTCCCACTTCAATTATAGTGGAAATAATAGATTGTTATACAGGCATAGCTAACACCGGAAACATATCTGGCAATCGTAGCGAAACAGACTTGGCAATGGAAATTGGCAAGAAATGTATTGAATACCCCAACGCTTCAAATGATCTGGAAAAGCTGATAACTAAAGAAAACTGTCTGCAAGGTATGATAAACTACATTGCTACCTATGGAAATGGTGAATTAGTTTCGCTGTCCGGAAGAATTAATGATTCCGGACAATATATTAGTGCGCTAAAATCCAAGTTCAATGCAGCAGATGCCAATTGGGTTTGGAACAAGGAAACTGCTGAAAAGCAGATTGACGAACTAATTCTTGAATATAAGATAATCGCTGCGAGTAATCGTATTATTGCTAAAACTACTTCGTGGGAGGGCATGATCAGTGGCTGGTGCGACAATCTACAGTTTCTCAAGGTGTCATTTGATACAGTTAAGGACTACCTGGAAGATTTGAAGACTTTACTCTTAATTTTATTGTCCTTAAAAAAGTTCGGCAAACTGGATAGCTCTAAGAAAGAGGATTTTCTTAGTCTCTTAGAGAACAAGGGAGAAAAATATAATGAATTCCGTAAAAAGGAACAGCAAACTGCGCTGATTAGAAAAGCATGCAATTTCCTTGTGGCTGAATTGGACGATGAGGGATTGGGTGAGGTCTACTTCAAGCTGCCCAACGGAGTTTTTACTTATGATAAGGGTGACTATCTTAAGGAACTTGAAAAAGAGGTTATCAGTTTCAAGGAGAGTCAAACAAAAGCAAAGCTGATTAAACTTTGGACCGAAAAAACAGACACCAAAAATCCTAAAGAATGGTCTGAGAAGTATAAAACGCCTATCCTTTGTATGCTTGATGAAGCACAAGTAGCTGATGCAAAAAGAGCCTTTGAAGCAATCAATCGCAAGTCTCCGGATAACACAGAGGCAGAAAAGGCAATTGAATTCTTGAAGAAAGCGGATTTCTTTGCTGAGTTGAACAATCAAGAAAAAATCGAGGCTAATTTCATTAATAAGGTCGTTGGAAGGTATAAAACGATGTTGCCTTCTGTTGATGAGATTAGAGCAAAGTTGCGTGACCGAGTAGCGGATCACCCGTATGAGTGGTATGGCAACCCTTCAGTAGAAAAGGTTCTAAGAGAGTTTGCAGAATACCGTTATCTCACTGAAGGAAAAGACAGAGTATTAGAAAAGATAGAAGGGATGGATTCTGATAAGCTCAAAATTTATCTTAAAGAATTAATCAAAGAAAACATGATTGTGGGAATTGAGATTTTGAACGATTAAGGGGAGGAACTATATGGCTCAGAATAAGCTGGATGCTCTTAGCGAAAAAGTAATAAAGTATTTTTCCTCCGACAATTTCTCACAGCCTCTTATTGTCCATGCAAAAAATCCATCAGATTACAGGAAGGCTATGGATGCGTTGTCAATTACGACCGAGATTCTACACGCTTCAGACTTTTGTGTCGATAATGATGAGTTGCCATTGTTGTCATCAATCTTAAATGCATTTGACAATGTAGGGAAACAAGTCACTCTCGTAGGCTTTGATAAGATGCTGAAGTTCTTGGGAGCAGGAGAACTCAAGAGTCAGCTGATAAACATTTTGGGAAAAGCCAAAAAAGGAATTGTTTTGGTTTATCAATGTTCGGAAGTACTTTCTGAGATGGAACATAACGATCCGAGACGAAGTCGTTATTTATATCAAGTATCTACCGAATCCTCTTCTTCAACGGAAATTGTGTTTATTCGTGATGGGCTTGACGTTGATCCAACAGCATCTATGTACATCAAGGGTATGTTACGAAACTTGGAAGATTGCCAGACTAACGAACTTAAAGTGATTACACATAAGAAAAAGCAAGATTACCCGAAGGCACTTTATAGTATCAAGGAGCTTGATAATTATTATCAGGCTATTGCGTCATATGATCCCTCTCTCACTTCAACTCTCGGTGAAGATGCAGGAACAGAAAGCAACTGGCAATATATGCTGACGAAACTGCAACAGTACAAGACAATCCAAAAAGTGTTTTTATCTGAATTTGGAAGTGTCTCTGATTTAGCAGCTATTTTTAATCACTGGTCTTCTTTCGATGAAAATAAGCAATCGCTGTACCTTCTTGCTGTTAAGTGGAGTGGAACACAAAACAAGTATCTTTTCAAGGTGGTTGATCAAAATACTGCCGTTGATAAATTTATCATCAATCTATATCGTTATCTTTTAGATTATGACCACAAGTGCAAAGAATTTTACTATCTGTATGGAATGCGCAAAGAGCTTTTATATACTCTAAAAGACAGTGAAGCAGCAACCGCTGATTTCTGTTTGCACGTCAGAATCAAACAGAGAGACGCACTATACTATCTAACAGACAACACAACTCAAGAAAAGCAAAAAATTATTGAGTGTTTGTCGTGCTATACATATTCTTCATCAGAGATAACGAGTATTTTGAAAGTTGTGTATCCAGAATTAGCACAGTATTTGAGCGAATACCATTTTAATAAACCTCTCTTGGATGAATATTTTCAAGAGTATAAAATCCAGAAAGTTACTAACCGAGTTTCTGAAGAGTTTATTCGTCTTGTGGATAACAATGCTCAAAAACGTGATTATTTCACTTTGCCCAGCCGAAGTTCCATCATTGATTCTATTAAAAGGAAGGACTCCTTACTGTACTTCGTTGATGCCCTTGGGGTAGAGTATTTGGGGTTCATTATGGAAAAGTGTCGTGAAATGAAGTTGTCCGCAAAGGTATATGTTGGACGAGCACAGATTCCAACTATTACTGCAATTAATAAACCTGAGATTTGGGATCTATTTGATGCTGATAAAAGATTTGATATAAAAGACCTCGACGGATTAAAGCATGACGGTGAAGGTGATTACAATTACCAGAAGACTAAATTACCCTATCATATTACCGAAGAACTTCGTATTATTCGGGAAGTGCTGAATAAAGCCAGAATAAAGCTTCTACAAGGTGAATGTAAGAAAATCATTATCGCTTCTGATCATGGTGCAAGCCGTTTGGCTGTAATACACGAAACATTCGTAAATCATGAAACGAATGAAAAAGGCAAACATGGTGGTAGATGTTGCAAAGCCGGAGAGCAATTGGATATACCATACATCACAGAAGAGAACGGCTATTATGCGCTGGCAAATTATGATTTATTTCAAGGCGGACGCAAAGCAAGTGTAGAGACCCATGGTGGAGCCACTTTGGAAGAACTGGTTGTTCCAATTATTGAGATCACTTTGAAAGCGGCAAATATAGAAGTTCTCTTTGTGAATGACGTAATAACGGTTAATACCCGAAAGAAAAACGCCGCTATTATCCTTTTTTCAAAAACAAAGCTTTACAATGTTTCTATTAAAGTAGATGAGTCTTATTATACTGGTGTTGCCTTGGAAGACAACAGGTATGAGTTTAAAATGCCTGAAATAACACGTTCTGGCAAATACTTAGCCACCGTATATGAGAATAACAATATTATTGCCGAAGCCCTATACTTTGCGGTAGAAAAAGAAATTGGCAAGGAAAAAGACATGTTTGCGTTTTAGGGGGATAGCATATGATCGAAGAACTTAAAAACAGTTTTGACGAAATGGTTGTATATAAAGACTTAAAAAAAAGCAATTTCTTTTCAGCTTTAAGTCTGCCTTCTTTCCTGAGAGACTGGCTCCTAAAGCAGTTTGAAGATGAAAATGGTGAATATCAGGTAGAGGATGTTTCAAATTTTATAAAAACATATCTTCCCAAAAAAGATGATTGGATAAGTATTAAGAATAGAATCGTTTACGAAAACGAACGTGTAAGATTCCTTGCTAAAATCACAGTGGACATAAGCATTAAGAATCAGGAAATATCATTTGCTATGCCCGATTTTGGGTTGTCTAATAAGGAGACGATTATTGAGCCTTCCGTTTGGGAACAGTGTAAGGATGAACTCGTCACAGGAAAAGAAACATGGGGAGTAATTGAACTTGGTTATCGTTTTCCAGATGAAGAGTTGAAGCTGCCGGGGAAGATTAAACTAACAAACTTCAAAAACTTCTGCCCTTATACAATTGATCTCGACTACTATAAAGATGCAAGAAATGACTTTGCCATTACAGAATGGCTGGATATTATCCTTGGAGCAATTGACTACAATGCTGCCGGATACCAGAATGAGAATGAGAAACTGACGATGATTACTCGGCTTCTACCTTTTGTTGAAAAACGTCTTAATCTTATTGAATTAGCTCCCAAAGGCACAGGAAAGTCATATCTATTTGGACGTGTGAGCCGCTACGGATGGCTTTCATCTGGTGGTGTTATGTCCAGAGCAAAGATGTTTTATGACATCAGCAAAAGGACCCAAGGCTTAGTATGCAACAACGACTTTATTGTTCTAGATGAAGTTCAAACAATTTCATTCACTGATGCAGATGAAATGAGAGCTGCATTGAAAGGTTATATGGAATCAGGCGTGTTCACTGTTGGTAACTATGAAGGTACCGCAGATTCTGGAGTAGTCTTATTGGGCAATATCAGCATTGATAATATGGACGAATATCGAAGCATGTTTGTTGAACTGCCAAAGGTTTTCCATGAGAGTGCTTTAATAGATCGTTTCCACGGTTTTATCAAAGGATGGGATATTCCTCGTATGCACGATGATCTGAAGATTTCAGGATGGGCGTTGAACTCCGAGTATTTCAGTACGATTCTGCACATACTTCGAGATGATGCCAGCTATCGTGCTATAGTTGATCAGTTGATACAAGTACCGGAAAGAGCTGATACAAGAGATACTGAAGCAATAAAACGTATCTGTACAGCATACTTGAAGCTGTTGTACCCCAATGTGCGGTCTGCGACCGATATAGAGACACGAGAATTTAACAGGTATTGCTTGAAACCTGCTATGAAAATGCGAAACATAATTAAAATTCAACTCGGTATTCTCGATGATGAGTATAAAGGAAAAGATGTACCAAAATTTACGTTGAGGGATTTAAGCAATGCCTAAATGTAGCAGTTGTGGAAAAGATGATTTGGATAAGGACATTATCGGAATAAACAAAAAGTTGATTAGTAAGGATATTACCAACTTCTACTGCATGAATTGTTTAGCAGATTATTGCGGTGCAACGGTAAATGACCTATATGAGAAGATTGAAGAATTCAAAGAACAGGGATGCACCCTTTTTAAATAAGGTGATAGCATATGCAGACAAAAATTTACGCTGATAATGCAGCAACAACAAAACCAGATATAGAAGCAATTAAAGCCATGTTGCCGTACCTTGAATACGAATACGGCAATGCTTCTAGTCTCTATGCTTTGGCGAGAAAACCAAAGAAAATTCTGAAAGATATTCGGAAGAAAATCGCATCTGCTATAAATGCAAAGCCTGAAGAAATCTATTTCACTTCTGGCGGGACTGAAAGCGATAATTGGGCAATAAAAGGAACTGCATTCGCTCTAAGAAATCAAGGTAACCATATCATTACTTCTTCTGTTGAGCATCATGCGGTTTTGCATTCGTGTTCATTCTTAGAAAAGCTTGGATTTGATATTACATACCTACCAGTGGATTCGCGGTGTGAAGTATCATGCAAAGACTTGCGAGCTGCTCTTCGTTCCGATACTATACTTGTTTCCCTGATTCTTGCAAACAATGAAGTTGGTACGATTCAAAATATCAAAGATTTGGCGTTTGTTTCTCGCGAGAATGGAATCACATTTCATACAGATGCAGTACAAGCCGTTGGGCATATTCCTGTAGATATTGGTGCTTTAGGTGTTGACATGCTCTCAGCTTCAGCACACAAGTTTTATGGGATTAAAGGTGTAGGGTTCTTGTATATAAGTAGTAAACGTAATGATATAATTCCCTATATGTCAGGCGGGGCACAAGAAAATGGATATCGAGCAGGAACCGAAAATATTGCAGGTATTGTCTCAATGGGTGTAGCATTGGAAAATAACGTTCAATTGATAGAAGAACAAAAAAGAAAACTCACCGAGTTGGAATGGATAATCATTAGCAAGCTCACATACAGCAAAATTGATTTTATCAGAAACGGAAGTGAGAATAGGCTACCAGGAAGCATGAGTCTTTCTTTTGCCGGAATTGAAGGAGAAAGGCTACTACACCGCTTAGACTTGATGGGCATAGCGGTTTCCACAGGTTCTGCATGTAATTCAAAAAGCACAGAAGTTTCGCACGTTATTAAAGCAATGAGTGTTGATTCCAAATATGCGTATGGAACAATTCGCATTTCCTTTGGAAAGCATAATACAATTAAAGACGCCGAGGAAATTGCCTCTGCCATAGTAAGCATATGTGCTAAAAACAAGGACATTTACTGAGCAACGTGAAACTTCAAATAATGTCGCCTTGTTAGAAATATCAACTACTCAGATTGCCCAGGCATCCTACAGTTTGCAGAAAACGGCCTGGAGATAGTAGGAGACGAAAATTAAATAATCCCTTCTCCGATAGACAAACAAGGGGTTTATCCTGTATGTAAATGCTTCTCCAATATGCAGGAGGAGGCCAAGTGTTACTCCCTTTCCTTTAATGTATATATTTTATACGGTAAACCGAATCTACTCGATTTCTTAATGAATTGCTCTCTTCTACTAGCTGTGAACTCTTTATAAAAAGTACTAATTCGATTTTTAAGATATTCTAGTGTAAAATTATTTAAACCAGTTTCCTTACAGGCAAAAACGTGTCTTTCATTATCTCTCTTATCATCGGGAAGTTCCTGATATAAATCTGCGCCTAGCATGTAATCCAAAATCTTCACATTCACCTGGTCAAATGGAACTCTCATCATGTATTCGAAAGTATCATTAATAGTTTTTTCAGTTTCCATTGGCGCTCCAATAATGAAGTTTCCCACGCAATATATACCAAGCCGATCAGCAAAACGTACCAGCTCTTCCGTTTTATCGAGATTTATCTGCTTATTATAGAACTTTAGAATTTCCTGGCTCGTTGATTCAACCCCTATGCTAATTACTGAAACATTTGCTTGTTTGGCAAGTTCTAAAAATTCAAAATCTATATTAGTCCAACTGCTTAAGGCTACATGCATCCCGTCAGTTAATTTATCAATAATTAATCGAATTAATATTTTCTTAGCTCTTTTCAGATTAAAAGTGAAATTATCGTCAGATATCCAAACATTTATATACCCACCCGCCGCAATTTCATTGAACTCATTAACCACATAATCAATTGAATGCTCGTGATATTGATTAGCCCAACCTTTTCTCTGGCAAAAACGGCAAGTATTCATACAGCCACGGCTTGTTTGTATCAGGGTTGATTTCGCTAATCTAGGCTTTCTATTAATAGTGCCTCCATGTTCGGCATAATTGGACAATATTTTGCGATCCGGAAACGGTAAATCATCTAAGTCTTCAAGGATCATGTCACTTAAATCGCGGTTGTTAATCTGCATTTTCCCTAACAAACGCCCAACAATATAAACAATTGCTTTCTCAGGCTCCTGCGTTAACACATAATCAATATTCGGAATCATTCTTGGTTTTAAAATACAGTCATATCCAAATGCAATAGTCTTAATATCTTGATTATTGTGCTTAATAAATTCTGCTAGGAATTCACCATTGTGAATATTTAATGCTCTCTTTAACGGAAAACTATCAAATTCAATGATAGCAACGTCAATTTGGCTAAACAGTTCAGTCAGGGCATATAAATCTAAATTTTCAACTGAATAATCTTTGAAAAATACCTGGTGCCCAGCTTGTTTCAAAATAGACGACAGATATAATAAGTTTAATGAAAACCCAAATCTCCAGTCTTTTTGTGCTTCTGGCGATGGATATACTAACAATATACTAGCCATTTTTTAAGACACCACTTTTTAAAATCTCCATCATGGCAAACAATCCCCAGGAAGCACCATCTTCTATTTCATGAAATTTCCATATTCCTTTTTTCAGCTGGTTGTTTTGCAACCAATTGAAGGCTTTTTCAAGCACCTGTGGTTCGACCAATTGAGGATACTGTATAAGACCTATACTAGCTAGACTGGTACAATAAACATCCGAATCAACCGGGTGTTCTTTCCAGGGGGAATAACCTCCATCATCTCGTTGGTTTCCTGATAGCCATTCGATAGTATCATATATCAATAGTTTGTCCTCAGGGACATAATTGTTGCGCTTAAATGCCATTAGAGTATAGGTAGCCTTATATGTTAAGGAGTTCTTTTCGGACTGCCATAAATTCTCTAATAACCACAGGCTATTTTTGTCGGCGAGTTCTGGCAGTAAATACAAAAGGATACCGGTTACCGGTATTCGGCTGATATCCCTCGTTGACCTTCCCCATAACCCTTCTAAATTTCGGTTCGTGCTTATAAATTCTAAGCCCAGGTCTATATTACTCTTGAATTGTCTTTCATCAAACTCTCGCAAGAAATATATATTCCACATGGTATCGACAATGCCGACCCAGCCTCCATCCTGATTTTGTTGGGAAAGACAGCGGTTAACAATGTTTTGAGGAATAGAATTCTTGGAAACTCCACTCATAAGCAGCAATGCAGAGGTTTTTGTAATCCTCTTCAATTCAATATTCTTTTCGTTCATCTCAATAATCATGTTCTTCAGTGAGGCAATTGTTTTTAAAGCGTGTTTTAATTCTTTCATTCTTGTTCCCCAGTCTTCGTAGTAGAAATTTCCGAAAAACCGGTATCACGGTAGATGGGATTAATCTGCCTTATATTTTTCAGTCCCAGAATCCACATCAATAATCGTTCTACCCCAATCCCAAATCCGGCTAAAGGAAAATCAGAATAGGGCATCATCCGTGTATACCATCCAAGTTGGGTCGCTATTTTAGCCATTTTGAACTTCTTCGAAAGTAGTTCCAGGTTAGTTTGTTTTTCGTTCCCCTCTGCAATTTCTCCTACTAGGGGTACTAGCAAATTAAAAGACAACGAATACCTGTTGTCTAAAGGTTTAGCCATCCATGATGCAATTTCCCGCGGAAAGTTGATAACAAAGGCAGGTTGATTAGTGGCAATTTCTCGATCATATTTTCCAAGGCCTTTATTATCGAGCTCGTATCTATCCTCAAGTTGCTCATATTCAAATACTGGAAAACTCGATCTAGAGATTAGGCCAGCATCAACTCGCATCATGTGGGCAAAATCGCTCTTAGAAAATTCACGAACAACAAACCTTATTAATAGTTCAATCTCAGCCATACAACTCTTTAGATCATAATTAATCATGGCTACTTCAAAAAGGTCAAACTCTGCCAAATGTCGGTTGGTATGCGATGATTCCGCTCTAAAACATTTTTGTAAGCTGAATACTTTTGAAAGCTGTACAGCATATGCATTAAGAAAAAGCGCATTACTTGAGGTTAGACGGGCAGGATGCTGGAAAAAATCAAACGAAAAAACTTCACCTTTGTTTTGTCCATAATGAATAGAGGGTAAACGTACTTCCAAGTATCCATTTCTTAAGGAATATTCCCGCAAGAGATTAATTAAATAAGCATAGGCTTTTATGATCTCTATTTGCTCTTCTGACCAAAAGGCATCCTGGATTTTAGGTATATGGTTGTAAAGCCTAACAATTTGCTGCTCATTTTCCGCATTATCAACTTCAAAGCAAACAAAGTCATTTTTCTTGACCTTTATTAATTGGGTGAAATCCTTTATATCAGTGTAATCTTTCCTACAGACTAACCTCATTTCATGGTCATCTGATAGTACATCTATAAATAATATTCCACCTAGGTTCCTAAACCTTAACACTCTCCCTTGTACGGTAATAGTATTAGGTTGACTTTTCATTTGACATTCTCCAATTAAGTATTCTCCCATTTTTGGATTGTTTGACAATATCAAAACCCAGTTTAATATTAAGATTATTAACTATTATATTATCAGCTAAGGTTTTGGCTTCCACATAATTAAATTTATTGGATACTGCACTCACCAACATCTTGGCAATACCCTTACCCCTGTACTTTTCCGGTACCAATATTTCTTCAATTAGGGCCCCATTGTTGCTCCTACCACTTTCCCGAATATAACCTATGATATCTTGTGAATTTTCAGCTAAATATATATGGCGTTCATCTCGAATAGTTGATCTTATTACGTCCATTTTTTGATCTAAAGCAAGAAACTTTCTTTCTTTTGGAGGCAATATATCAAACATATCCAGCAACTTCTGCCTATCCTCTTTAGCTGCTCTTCTAATCCAAATATCCTTAAGGAACAATCTTTTAAAGTTATTGTGCAGAATATTCTGTTTGTCTTCGGTTGTTGCATCCAGTCTATCAATAACTTCCAACTCTGACTGATATATGCCTTCACCCGGTTGTGAAAATGGATAATCAGACCCAAACAGAACTCTATGACTACCTATTACCTTAACCATTTTACTTATAACTTCATTATCCAATATTGTGGATGTATCAAAATAAATGTCCTCATATGCCTTTAACTCAGGAATAATTAATTCCAGGACATCATCTCCAGTAAATGGCCATTTTCTACCTGAATGGGCAAGGATGATTTTAAGTCTGGGAAAGTTCTTACGCATGACATGAATCCGATCTACTCGATCATTCATATGAGGATGTATATATAAGATTTTGCCCTTATCCTGTAAATAGTCATAGATGTGAAAGAAGGCTTTAATATCTTTATTTCGCGTTATGTAAAAGTGTTCTTTAACCCCAAATATATTTTTTTCTTCAAGTTCCTCAGGAGAAAGTTGCTCATTGATTAAGAAAAAGGGGATAAATAATTCCTGATTCATCTCATAAGCCTGCTTAATATAGTCATTAGCTTTCATAAAATCAACCTCTTCAAGTGGAAAGGGGAAGATTAGTGCCTTATAGATTTTGTTTTGTATAGCAACCTTATAATACTTATCCCAAGAATTTTCAATAATTGAACTATAGGCAGGCAGTTCCTTATTCGCATCCTTGATTTTGCCCATAAATTTCTTTTTCCCAATATGTACGTGAGCATCAAAGACCATATTAATACCTCCCTAAAACTATTAAATTATTCTTAGTCTATCTTTTATTTCATTAATTGTATCCTTATCGCCTGGGAATCCATTTTGACCACAATCGTTGAACTCATCCAACTCTTGATTTAGTTTATCAATAAAGGTTTCTTTAGCTGAAGAAGGTATATTTACAGCAGCTTTCATTAATAATGATTTTATCTTTTCGGAGTTATTGTCTTCATTTAAGTAAAATACTACACGGGCTAAATCCCAAAAAATATTATAATCAGGTCCTTGCCTTTCCGCCTTAATTAGCTGTTCCTGAGCTTGCTTAAAATAATCTATTGCTTTGTCGTAATAATTCTGTCCCCAAGTTTCATAAAATTGTCTCAATTCCTGTTTGCCTAATTCAATATATACAACAGCCAAATTACTACGGGTTCTTTGTCTATCTTTTTCTTTCCTCACATCAATAGATTTAAAATAATACCGTACTGATTTCAATAACATATCTTCTTTTATTTTGGTAGATTCATTTTTATATTTATTATAATCATATTTTTTCTTATATAGTTGTCCTAGTAAATGATATAAAAGTGGCTCTACTTTTGAATTGTCAGGAAATATATTTCTAGATTCAATAAACTTATAAATATTTTCTGCTTCATCAATATTATCTTTCTGGAATATATGTTCGTGGGCTATAAGTAGTTCCATCCATGCGTTTTCCTCGTGTTCGTCTGTTAAAAAGTTTTCCATTTCAATAAATTTGGTTTTATCTTCTTTTGATAAACTTAATTCATATGAATATTCTATGTCTTCTGATGAGAATTTCTCTTGCGCCCACTTTGCAAAGTCTCTTCTTTTATGCAATAAAGCTACTTTGTCTTCTATTTCATTAAATTTATTAATTTTTATTCTTGTTTCTGTCATAGATTTCCATCCGAAAACACCCAATAAAGCAATGATGATAGCAATTGCTGCGAATAGTGAAGAATAAAAACCATTCAAAATTTCAACATTGATTTGGTCATTATATTTATATTCTTCGTTGTTACTAACTTTATCTAAAACACTAGTAAGTTGTTGCCACTGCTCCTTAGTAACATAAATATTTTCATTAGTATTTGCTAATTGTTGATTTTGCTCAATTTGAAAAACTATTACATTTTGATCAGGTATTCTGTTTAGAAACCAGAGCCTATACCCACTGTAAAATAAAATAGATACCAATAAGACTGTAATTATATAAACTAAGATTGGAAAAAGAAATCTATTAAGTAATTCGTTGTTCTTTATATTGGCATTGAAATATTCTAACCATTTGTTTTCCTTTTCTTCACACATTTAATTACTCCTATTTTGTTTATCAGAAAATTAGGAGCCCGACTTGCATCGACCTCCTAGCATAATGTTTAATGTTTAATTACAGTTACAGTTGGTGCACCCGAAACACCATTTCCCGTCACTGAATTCTTCCCATATGTCTTTGGAGAAGTTCATTTCTTGCTCTTCCTCAAATACTGGAGCTTCATAGTCTTTCTTTTCTTCCATCACAGCTCACCTCCTGTAACTAATATTTTTTTCTCCAGCCAAGAACTAACCAGATTATAAAAATCCGATGTAATTTGTTTCGCTTCCCCATTGTACTGATTAAGAAATAATCCTAGGATTTCATTTATATCCTTCTTCCCATCGAATAAGGATAACATATCATAGCTAACGCCATTCATTTTATAGATTGTTCCATCTTCTATATTAAACAGGAAACACTTAACCTCCTTGAAATCACCTTTAAATAAACTATAACTCTCTGATAGTTTATAAATCTCATTATCAATCACTATTAAAACCTCTATACTTCGTTATTTCCAACATTGGGGATCTTCAGCCATAAAGTCACCATTAACTTGATAGGCAATTGCCCGGCATCCCCCACAATTTGCTAGACTCTTACATTCTCTACACTTGAGGGCTAGTAGATTCTTATTTCTTAGTTTCCATAGCACATCCGATGTATACCATATTTTGAAAAGCCCATCGGTGAGTACATTCCCTATGGGAACATTCAGCCTCCTACAGGGCAAAACAGTTCCATCATGGAGTATACATAGACTTGTTAGACCTGCGGGGCAGAACCCTCCAATTTGTTCACCTATCAATGTCCATAACGGGCGGGATACCCTTATCTTCAAATTAGAATATTGTTCAAGCTCGATTTTTTTTGAATATATTCTACTATATATATCGAATAATTCATTTGGTTCAAGGTAAAAATTCTGCATATCATCCGGACTCATCGGAGTCATGCGTTCGATTGTAATAGCATCGATTCCCAGCTGCTCAGCTAAATCAATAACTCCTAGTACTTCGTCCTTATTCAGCTTATGTAAGGTAAACATGATGCTTACATAAAAGCCATAGTTTTTAAGAATCTTTATTCCACTTATTGCATTATCAAAGCTCCCCATACCCCTAATCCGATCGTGACTTTCTGGGGAAGCTCCATCGATTGATACTTGAATTTCTCCTAATTTATTAAAAGCCTTTAAGTTTATAGCTATTGCATCGTCAATCAATGTTCCGTTGGTTAGAATACCGATTTGCCCACAATTGCTAGATTTATCGAAAAATTCAATTAGATCTATAAGTAAATCCTTCCGTATAAAAGGTTCGCCACCGGTTAAGGATATCCTCCCAATTTTTCCCCATTTTTCTAAAGTTTTATCAATAATTCTTGCAATTGATAAAAGCTGTTCTCGTGGGAGGTCTGAAAGACTATAATCATTCTGATAACAATGTTTACAGCGCAGGTTGCAACTCTCAATGAAATGCCACTGAAAGTAGAATTCGTTATCTGTAGGCACAATATTAGATTGCTGACTGCCTTTATATTGCAAAAAATTTCATCCTCCCAAATTATTACTTTAGCACTGTTCATATAACTTTGAATCTATTTGAAAACAAGAAACCAATGAGAAATCCTTTCTCATTGACTTAATAAAAATACCCATACCATATAATACCTTATTTTTACATTATTTTCGAATGAATATGATGTAAAGCCATATTGTTTCCCAATGAAATTTTAATAACTGAAATATTGTTGAAGCTATTATTTGCACGATTAGGATACGATGTATCCGTACAATATGGAGCCAATCAGCCTGAATATGACCTGATAATAACTAAAGGTGAGAGAATATTGAAAGTATCAGTGAAAGGTAGTCAGGAAGGGGGACTGGGGCTAACGAAATCATATGAGAAAGATGTTAGCTTTCACTAAGTTGCAGACCGATGGTTTACAGAAACATAAGCCGAAGACTATTCTTTGTTTGGTTTAACTTAAGAATGTCCCTTCCGCAAGCTTCATCAATTATTACAATGCTTCTTTATTAAAAACCAAATGTTGAACATTTCTCTCCTCCTCTCGCTGCAAGTTCCCCCGCATATATATACAAAGAGCAGGATTATTAGTAAGCCTGTCGAAATCTATTCCTATCCATACAAAAATTACCATAGCATATAATGTGAAATTTGGTTATTTGATACCAAAAATATTTTCACAGGAGGGAAATAGATTGCAGTTAAACCAGGAGCAGAAGCGGATTATTAATGCCAAACCGAACGGACATAGCCTACTAAAAGGCGTAGCTGGCTCTGGAAAAACCACTATAGCTGTTACACGCCTGCCCTTTTTATTACATAATTACTGCTTTGATGCGGATGACAGGATACTGTTGGTTACCTACAACAAAACCCTGGTTAATTATTTTAAGTATTTGTATAACAAGGTTGAGGAAGAAAGCCAGATAGGTTATGATAATCTGTTTCAAGCCGATGGGGACAAGGTAGACATAACCACAATGGACAGCTTGATGTACAAATATTTTTGGAGATACAAGAAGAGAACGGGATATAAGTATGAGATAAACTATAACGGTAAATATGATGTCATGGCTCAATGCATTGCTGAGATGCAAAAGAAATATCCAACGGTTAACTTAATTGATCAAAAAAACAAGCAGTTCTTACTAGATGAGATCGAGTGGATTAAAGCCTGCAATTATATGGAGCCGGAAGAATACCAGAATGCCGACCGAGTTGGGAGAATGAGAAGCAATGTACCGGAGGGGCGGCAAGCATTACCGAAGAATTCCCCTAAACGGGAGGCAATTTTCGTATTAATGCAATACTATACCGAGCATATGGAGCGGCTGGGGTATATTGATTTTAAAGACATGGCATTAATTGCATTGGAAGAGGCCAGCCTGGGAGTGGACCAAAAATATACCCATATTTTGATTGATGAAAGTCAGGATTTAACCAGGAGCCAGCTCCAGTTCCTGCAGCTGCTGTACAGTGGCAAAGATTATTCCAGTTTGATGTTTATTGCTGATACTGCCCAAAGCATCTATTCGCATTCTTGGTTGACCAAGGGGAGAAGCTTTACCAGCATTGGTTTTGATATGACAGGAAAGAGTAATATTCTAGCCAAGAACTATAGGACAACTACTCAGATTGCCCAAGCATCCTATAGTTTACTGGAAAACGACCTGGAGATTGTAGGAGACGAAAATTATGTAACCCCTTCTCTGATAGACAAACAAGGGGTTTATCCTATATGTAAATGCTTCTCCAATATGCAGGAGGAGGCCAGGTACATTATTGCTGAGATCAAAGACAATTTATTGGCACATTATAAACTGCAGGACATAGCGATTATAAGCAAAAACAAGAATCAGCAGCAAGCTATGAAGGATTTAATTGAACAGGCAGGGGTTCCTTGTGTGACTGTTGATCGTGACAACGGGAATTTCATGGATGAATCAATAAAGCTGCTGACCATGCATTCAGTCAAGGGACTGGAATTCAAGGTCGTAATCATCATAGGCCTCAATGATGGTATTATTCCGTATATGTCCTTCAACGGTATTGAAAATGAGAGTATGCAGGAATTAACGGATAGAAAGCTGTTGTATGTAGGCATGACCAGGGCCAATGATTTATTGTATTTAAGCAGCAGCGCCAAACCCTCCAACTTTATTAATGAAATTAATCCTCGGTATCTCAGGTTGGATTCTGCCAGTGAGATGAAGAAATTCTATGATATTCATATCGACTCTTATATTTTCAAGGATAAAATAATAGACCAGTTTTCCAAAGAAGAAAAGATCAGGCAATGGATTATCAGCGAACTAAAAAATACCTATAAATATCCCACGAGCTTATTGGAAATAGAGTATAAGGTAAACAGCTTTTCACAGGTGGGTTCGGTAGATTTGGCGGTATGTGTTTATAACAACAACCGCAAAATTCCTTACATATTTATAGAAACGAAGGCTATGGGAAAAGGCATTGAAAATTCGCTTAAACAATTAAAAAGCTATATGAGTAATGACCGCAGCTGCCAGTATGGAATTGCAACCGATGGCAATGAACTGGTAATTATAAATAACGAATTCGAGGCGATTGAGGATATTCCTTGTTTCCATCCCTCTATGCTACCCAGCAGTATAGAGAACTATCGCTATCTGGACCTTGATCATAATAGAGAGTTCAAGCTCTGTAGAGATAGCAATCATATTATAGATGTTAGCTTACAGGACGGAGCCGAATATATGGAATGTGCTGCCGATAGCCTAGCGGAGCTGCTTGCTTATGGAAAAATTGCGGCTGGAGATCCAATCTATATGGATGAAGAAATTAATAAATTCTATCTGCCGGCTGAATGGCTGAAGGGCAGGGAAGAATGCTATTTGTTAAAAATACGGGGCGATAGTATGCAAGACGCCAATATAGAAGATGGAGATTATGTGTTGATTAATAGATGCCAGACAGCTCGGAATCGGGATATTGTGGCTGTTGCCATTGAGGAAAATGCTACTCTGAAAAGATTTATGCAAATGGGGGATACCATTCTCCTCATTTCCGAAAATGCGAAATATGAGCCGATCCAAATTAGAAGTGATCAAGTCGATATACTAGGAAAAGCCATCGGCGTACTTAAGAAGCAATAACTCGGGGTCAGACCCCGAGTTTTGTTTTAGAAAATAGAAAGATGACAGACTTTTATATAGAATTATTATTATTATGGAAGGGTGATTTTATGAGTTTGGACAAAGAAAAAATGATTAAAGCAAATGAGATTTTAAACAAAATGGCCAATGGTATTAATCCAGTGAACGGTAAGCCAATTGATGCCGATTGTTTTTTGCAGGATCCAAGGATTATAAGGTGCTTGTTCTTCGTACAGCAGGTTTTAGATAAAGTTATAAATAACGAAATTAATACTAGTGGCAAAAAGGCTGCTAACTTCATAATTACAGCTGAAGAAAAAGATAGAATTAAATTCCCGGAAGAAAAAATAGGAGTTAATAAATTAGCAAGCTGTATCAATAAGGTTATCGATTTAGATAGAAGCAGAAAGGTAACAGGTGTTGAAATAAATAGGCAGTTAAAGAAAATGGGTATATTGGATGAAGAGTTACTGGAAAACGGAAAGAAAAGAACTGTAATTAAAGATGATTCATATAAGTATGGAATGGAAATAGAAAAGAGAAATTATAATGGAGAAGAATATGATATGGTTTGTTTCAATGATGCAAGGAAAGAAGTTTATATTAGATAATTTAGAAAAGATTTTAGAGTATGGCAAAAAGCCAGAAGCTTAAAAAACTGCAAATACAAAGCAAATCTTATGCTGCTGGAGTCTTCTTCGGCTTTTATTGGAGGAAAAAGTAAATGATCCTGAGTGTGAGCCGCAGGACTGATATACCTGCGTTTTATTGCGAGTGGTTCATGAACCGGGTCAGAGAGGGTTTCGCATATGTGCGAAACCCTTTTAATCCTATGCAGGTTTCTCGGGTAGACATCAGACCCGAGGTGGTGGACTGCATTGTTTTCTGTACTAAGAACGCTAGGCCCCTGATGCCATATTTAAATGAACTGGATGATCTGGGATATAAATATTATTTTCAGTTTACCGTTACCCCTTATGGCCGGGACATGGAGGGGAATATCCCGAGTAAATCCGAAATTGTTGATACCTTTAAACAGCTGGCTAATATGATTGGGACTGAAAAAGTCATCTGGCGTTATGACCCGATAATCATTACTGATCAGTATGGACTCGATTATCATATCGAATCATTCCGCAACTTGTGCCGGGAGTTAAAGGACTGCACTAAACGAGTGGTAATCAGCTTTGTGGACCACTATCGTAAGATAGCTCATACATTACGTCAACTGCAGGTGCGGGAGCTTAGCCAGCGAGAAATGGTTCAGATAGCTGCACCGCTGGCCGCTATCGCCAGAGAGCACGGCATGGTTATAGAGTCCTGCGCGGAAGCAATCGACCTGTCGGCCATGGTGATTAAGCATGGCAGATGCATTGATGGAGACCTGATTGAGAGTATAGTTGGCTGTGAAATACGGAATAAAAACACCCGGGATGCCAATCGTGCCTACTGCGGCTGCATGAAAAGCATTGATATCGGACAGTATGACACCTGTATTCATGGGTGCCAGTACTGTTATGCCAATGTTAGTCCGGCTCAAGCTTATAAGAATTACCAGCAGCATGATCCCCGGTCACCAATCTTATGCGGAGATTATGATGAAAGCCTGATTAAGGACCGCCCGGATACCAGTTCGTATCGTATCAAAGCAGATGAAGCCTTTAAACAAGGGATCTTATTCCCAGGTGCTTGGCGTTAATTTTGCGTTCCCCAGTTCCTGGAAAGCCAGATCTTGATCCCCTTTGAATGCAAATTAGCTTGCGATAGATTCACCAGGGTAATATTATACAGACTTGAAATTGTTTGTTGCAGTATTTGGTATATAAATGTAGAATAAAACAAACATGTGTTCGGGGGCTATGGAGTATGAGTTTTGAAAACAAATCTGAAATCATCATGTATCAAACCGATGATGGCCAAAACAAGATTGAGGTAACATTTCAAGATGAGACGGTATGGCTTTCTCTAAAAGATATGACTGTATTGTTTCAAAGGGATAAATCAGTTATATCACGACATTTAAAGAATGTTTTTGGGGAAGGTGAATTTAACGAGAAATCAACTGTTGCATTTTTTGCAACAGTTCTGACAAGTTAGGAAGGGTGGGTGTTATGACGAAAGAAAATGCAATTAGGTTATTCAACGATAGCAGAATTCGGGTTTTGTGGGACGAGGATGATGAAAAATGGTATTTCTCTATTGTGGATGTGGTTGCCGTTTTAACATCCAGCGTTAACCCTCAAGCATATTGGCGTAAATTAAAAGAGCGTCTGAGGAAGGAAGGTAATCAAAGCGTGACAAATTGTCACGCTTTGAAAATGATTGCCGCTGATGGAAAAATGCGTAGTACAGACGTTGCTGATACAGAGCAGATCCTAAGGCTAATTCAATCCATTCCCTCACCCAATGCGGAGCCATTTAAGACATGGCTTGCTCAGGTGGGAAATGAGAGAATTAACGAAACTGCTGATCCCGAGTTAGCGATAGATAGAGCGCTAGAAACTTACCTTAAGAAGGGTTATTCCAATGCATGGATAAATCAAAGATTAAAAACCATTGAGGTTAGAAAAGAATTAACTGACGAGTGGGACAATAGAGGGGTAAAAAAAGGAGCGGAATTTATTTGCGGGCCTTGCATGGTCAGTGCCTGTGTTATTTGGCTCTGAAGGATTTTAATGCTGCAGCAGAGTCAGCCCGGTTTATCCTCAAGTTAAACCTGTCAGACAACTAGGGCGTCAGATTCATATTACCGGATATAGAAAAGAGGATTCCGTTACAAAACTGACTATTGACTTGTCATTAAAGGCGGCAAATCATATTCTTACACATTCAAATTAAAAGAAGGATGTTTGTTATGGTTATGAAATCAAAAATCGAATGGACAGAATGTCCTGGAATCCCGTAACCGGCTGTTCCAAGATATCAATTGATGCCAGAATTGTTATGCTTTTAAAATGGCTAACCGCTTGAAATCAATGGGCAGCCATAAGTATAGAAACGGATTCGATGTTACCTTGGGGTTATACCGACAAAACTGCTAGGCGCTTACATCCAGGCGATTGGTAATAACCAATGATGAATTGGTGCCTTAATAATGACCACGACAAGATATAATATTTATATTTTCACCTTCAATAGAGTATATCAGTCGGTGTTCACCGTTGATTCTTCTACTCCAATAACCAGATAATTCATGTTTTAATGGTTCTGGTTTACCGATGCCAAGATTACCGTTTCGTTCAATATCTCTGACTAATTCATTTATTCGTTTTAGAACTTGGCGGTTCTCGTTTTGCCAATACTTGTATTCCTCCCACGATGTCCTAGTGAAGACTTTATTCATCAGTGAGCTCCGCGCGAATAGTTTTTCCCGCTTTTAATTCTTCAATTGAATTCAATATCTTATGATAGTATTCCGGATTAGTTCTGATATACAGATTTTCTAACAGATTATTGTATTCGCTTTCAGATATCAGCACTAAATTGCCTCCGCTTTTTCTTGTAACAATAATGGTTTCAAGATCCTGATTGGCAGCATCGCAATATTTTTTTAGGTTTTCGCGCAAGGTCGAATAGTTTACAGCTAACATCAAAAACACCTCCGTACAATATATTGTACAACGCGATTTATTGTGAATCAAGGGAAATTTGATTTTTAAGACATGGCGACACATCCTTTGATTAGATTCCCCGATCTTGCCGGCAATATCATTGGGAAATTTATTTCGATTATTCCTCCTGGACACACTCATCCAGAGAGGGCAGATCATCTTCCAGGTACTGCGGCTCTCCCAGATCGTTGATTTGAATATTCCCGGCCTGCCCGTACTGGTAAAGCTGATCCAGGCATTCCACTGCGGCACGGATTCTAGTTCTTAATAGATAGCCCCGGGTTTCGGTAGCCTTGAGCACTTCACGCACATCCAGCTGCGGCTGCCAGCCGTAGGCACGACCATGAAAATCCTGTACCTGCTCCAGAACTCCCAAAATTTCCTCCTGGTTCATGGGCTGAAGCTGCGGCGCGGCTACAATATGGTTGAGAACCTTTTCAATTGGTTCCCGTTCCGCGCGGTCAACATAGGCTGTCGCCATATTTTCAAAATCGTGCTTGGACTCCACTACATCCTCCACAAAGGACGCCCCCAGGGCAAACATGCTAAAAGTGGATTCCAGTCGCGAATATTGCTCGGGGAACAGGAAAGAAGCCATATTCTTATAAGCGTTGAGGCGGGCCTTCTTGCCCAAACGACCCACCAGCTCAGTTTCGTCAAACAAAATCACCCAGCCGTTATAACCCAGCAGCTTGAATAGATGGCTTAACATAACCAGATAATCCATACTGTGACGAGTTTTACTGAAAGGCACTGCATACCGCACCGGCTGCGCAAAAATCCTTTTATAAATCTGGCGCAGGTGGGCATTATTAATGAAGTCGCCTTCCAAATCGGCCATAAGCAAGTACTTGTCATCCGGGTCATCAACGTTGAGATAGGATCTAAAAACAAAGAATAATTTGTCGGTTTCCAGGTGTTTGCTGGTAAAAGATATCATGTCTTGCGCTACCGGGCTGTTGGGAGTAATATCCTGCAGTACATGTTGAAATCCGGGCTGCATCCGTTTAGGAAGATAGGTATTACTGACTAATTTCTGATAGGCCAGGTAGAGCTTATCAAACGGAGTTTCTTTGCTCAGGGAAACCAAACTAACGACCATATTATTGCTATGAGCAAGATTGAACATGGTATTTAAGAGATGAGTTTTGCCTTCACCGTATTTGCCGGAAATTACCATGCCGCTGGATTCTCCAGTATCTCTAACCCGATCCATTTTTCGGGATAATTGTTCCATTAATTCCGGGCGGGCTGAGGAAAAATAGTGTCCTACGGCCCGGGAAGATACTCCCGAACGTAAGGCTTCAATTACCCTCTGGGCTTCAAAATCCATCATAACTCTACTCCTTCCTGAACAGTATTCCGATTTACTTGCCGGGGCAGAGATACTCTGCCGAACCGGGACCTGGCGTGGAGCTCTTCAGCTGTGCTCAGAGTTATGGGCTGGGCCCCTTCAGCCAGGCGATTTATCACCGAGGCCAGGCGAGTGGACATTTCCACTATGATTTCCGGGGTATAGAGTTCATCAATTAGGCGGTCTAAGTCTACAATATCGGCGAAGCGGTTAAAATGTGCACCTTCGATTTCATTTTGGATGCGCATCCATAAAGCCTGGTAGGACTTCAAACCGGCCTTATCATTGTCTATCAGACTACGCTCGAATGAAAAAACAAACATCGTATTTTTCAAGGTGTCAATTTCATCAATCAATTCCCGAATACTCTCATAAGCATCCTCCCGCTTCAAACGGGTATAACGTATGGTTTCTGTACTATCTGCTCCCACCAGAATATCCATATCGTCAATAGATATTACCAGTCCTTTGTAACCTGCCAGGCGGCAGACTTCCACCAGTGAGCGCAGCATGTGACGGGCATTGTATTTAGTGATTTTACTGGGAGACAGACCCAGGCGACGTAGAGAAGGCAGACGGGCTTCCCTGCTTCCTTCCAACCATAATAGCAACAGGCGGCGGCTGGGTTCCTCAAGAGTAGGGTGACCCAGCAACCCCCCGGTCAATAGCGAGCAGGCTAGAGCAAAGTTGTTGTCTATGAGCGGGTTGGCCAGAAATAGCTGTTCCAGTTGCTGCCGTATTTCCCGTTTTGTCAAAGGATCCAGCTTTCCCTGGCTGGACAAATAGTCAACAAATGTCATATCCTCGGGAATGTCATCTGGATTATAGCCCAGCTGCCGAATGACCTCGCAGCAGCTTGGCTGCAAACGCTCAATCAGGTTGACCTGGCGTAAAACCGAAACATAGATTTCTTTAAAATCATGGATCCATACTTCTCGTGCCGAAAGGCTAATTGGGATATATCCCATTTTATCAGCTTCCATAGCCAGCATTTCCAGGAAATGAGTCCTGCCGCTTCCGGTACGACCAGTTAAGAACTTAATCTTGCTGCCTCCCTGGGAAAGATAGTCAGCCAGATATTTTTCCTTCCAAAAATCCAAAATGAAATCGCTGCCCACAGATATCTCCTGCAGGATTTGACGATTACCAGGAGCCTGTCCCCGTTTCAAAAGAGCCAGGGCTGATTTAATATCATTCTCCATTGCTATTCCTCCCTATCAGCTTAAAGCCAGCTCAGGTGCCGCCGCCTCGAAAAAGCGAATGGTGGCCAGATATTGCTCCCGGCCATCCTTATCTAGAATACGGATTGCCTTATTTATGTTACGGCTGGGGCCAAATTGGAACTGCCGTCCATCCTCGGTAGAATGCAGTTCTGAGGCATAAAGCCGGGCCAGGTCAAAAGCGAAGCTCTGTTGGTCGTAGTCTTTACGGAATCTACGCATAGGGGTTAAATAGCTGTAGAGGCTCTTCAGATAAATGTCTGCTACAGCCACAGTCTGTGCTTTACCCTGGTTTTGTTTCAACAGTGCCAGGTCGTAAGCAGCGGCCAGTTCCTTGATGAAACTCCGGGGATCAAAAGACACCCGCAGCAGTTTATCACGATTGGTTTTTACCTCCTGCACAAACGCCATGGGGCGTAAACACTGAATCTTTTTGCGATCCAGATATAAGTCAAGGTTTTCAGCATCTACCTTGACCCGGAAAGGAAACATTTCATAACTGGGAAAGTCACCTTTCACGTCTACTCCCAGGCGTTCGCAACAGCTCAGCATTTGTTCTGCGAAATCGCCATTTTCAACATAGGCACGAATCCCGAAGTCGTCAACATGACCCTGCATGCCGGCCAGCAATGCTTCCTGTTCCTGCAGCAAAATGCGCATAACCCCTATATCACGAGTCCAACTCTTGAGATCCCCTTTATCTAAATTTTTACTCAGGCTCTTAAACAGTTTTTGCAGGCTGCTGATTTTATCCTTTAAATCTTTTTCCGATGGCAGCACCTGTTTCAATAACTCCTCATAATCAGCCATTTCTAACCCTCCATTATATAATCACTTCATTTTGACTGTCGTCCATAAAAATCGATTTTCACCGGAATCCTTCCAAGGTAATTTAACCTGGAAGATGCTCCTTAGTAAAAGTCCCTTAATAAATTTCGACACCCTGTAATTATTTCCTTCACGACTCCGCTAAAATAACCCATGACAATAACTTGGCGCACGGCCTGGTCCCATGTTATTGATCTTGTCGACCTAAACCAATGATGTCATACTAAGATTATACACAAAATAGTGGGATTATCAGGAATTAGGTGAAGAGAAAATGAGTTTAATCCATAATAAGAACTCGGTCGGGAAAGTAACTGACAGTTCCAATATTTATGGTTCGCTGCGCAAGGATTTATTTCCCTGGCAGGTGGAATGCCTGAATATTTGGTTCCAAAACCAGGGACGAGGTATTGTAAATGTAGTCACCGGCGCTGGGAAAACCGTACTGGCTCTGGGGGCAATTGCCAGGCTGGAATATACATTATCCTCGGAGCTGGGGGATAGTTTGAAAATCAAAGTTGTAGTTCCCAAAATATTTCTTGCGAATCAGTGGGCTCAGACCCTGCAGGACGATCTGGCTGTTTCCCGTGAAGATATTGGAATTTATTCCGGGGTGCATAAAGATCCTCCCGACCGCAAGTATATGATCTATGTGGTAAACTCAGCCCGCTACACCTTGGCCCGGCATTTGCTGGAAGACTACCGGGCGGGTAATGCCATATTGCTAATTGCTGATGAATGCCATCATTATGGCAGCCCGGAAAATTCACGTATATTTGATTTTATCGGAAAATTTTCCGCTGGTGTTTCGCCGCCGCGTTACTATGCTCTGGGCTTATCTGCCACGCCAGAAACGGCAACCTATCAGGAAAAACTGGTTCCGGCCCTAGGCCCGGAGATATACAAATATGGATTTGCCGATGCTCTGAATGCCAATATTATTAGCTCCTTCTCAATATTCAATCTCAAGTTGAAGTTTACCCGGTACGAAGAAGAGCAATATCTGGACTTAAGTGAGCAGCTTACCATAGCACTAGAAAAGCTAATGCAGCTTTGCCCTTTCCTGATCGGCTTAACCAGTCAGCGTTTTTTTGCCACCCTGGAGCAGTTGGCCAGGGCATCCGAGGATTCTCACACAGCGGGTGCGGCTCGATCGGTATTGATCCTGGCCATAAATCGCAAAGATATAGTCTATCGGGCCGAATCCCGGATAAGTTGTGTTCAGAACCTGCTCACCAGGATTCCGCAGTCGAAAGTATTGATATTTAATGAAAGAATTGAAGTGGCTGAAGCTATCTATGCGCGGTTGCAGCAGCTGTTTCCCGGACAGGTAGGCCGTTACCATTCGGAAATGGATGAGGGGAGCAGAAAAAACATTTTGGTTAAATATCAGGACTCGGAAATCCGTATCCTGGTAAGCTGTCGAGCGTTGGATGAAGGACTGAACGTGCCGGAAACCGATGTCGGTATAATAGCTTCTTCCACCAGCAGCAGCAGACAGCGTATTCAGAGGCTAGGCAGGATATTACGCCGTTCAGGGAAAAGCCATTCTGCCTGCCTGTACTACCTCTATATAGGTTCATCCAACGAAGAACAGGAATTGCTGGCTGATATTAGCCAGGAGTTGGCGGGGGTAATTCCTGTTCTGGACCTGGATTATGAGCAGGAGAGCCAGTCCTTCCGTCATCCTGCCTACCAGGCTTTAGCTGATCGAGTTCTGGCTTATGCCCAGCAAAAAGGTTGGACTGCCGAGAATATCAGCGAGATAGAACGAAATCTGGAGCGGGGCAAACTGGGCTGCGACTGGTGGGCTTCGGAAGAGAGCTGCGGTTTGCGTATCCAGTCAGCACCCTCCCGCTCGGAGCGAAATTACTGGATAACCATGCGACTACTGGTGCAAGCCAGCTTTAACCGCTTACCGCAATAAGTATAGAAGAAATTTGGGCTCATACCTTTATTGAAAATTAAAGGGAATTTGACTTAATATGGAGAATTTCAACACGTTAAAAAACATTCTTTTACAAGAGAAAGCGGTTAAGGCTGCCATGGCTAACAAATCACTTCTGGCGGTATTTCCTACCGGTGGGGGGAAGTCACTTACTTTTCAAGTGCCGGCTTTAATTTCATTAGGGGAAGGTGATTTTATGCTATTAGATGATCTGGAGAAGATATTGGAATGGAACGCAGATAACGCTTAGCGTAATAAGATACTCTTGAGTCTTTATCGATGCAAAAGGGGAATAAGGATCTAATGTCAGCATTGGTCATGGCACAATTTCACAGGAGCCATTCATAATTGCGTTTGCCATAGAGAATACGGCGAATCTGCACGGTGTCGCCCTTCACAACGTAAAACACAAGGTAGCTTTCCGCAACCAGACAACGGTAGCCCTTCACTTTCAGAGGATTGTTACGCACATAAGGGCAACGCTCCGGCATCTGCGAAAGACTGCTGATTCTTTCGACAATCAGATCATAGTACCGTAGTGCGGCATCAGCAGAAAGGGTGTTTAGATAGTTGATGAGGTCCTTCAGATCCCGCTTGGCAGCAGGGTATATCTTCACCTTATAGACGTCCATGAACCGTATCCCTTAACTGTTTTGATACATCCAAGAAATCCTCGCCCTGCGCTCCGCTGATGATTTCCTCCTCCGCCTCAGCTAGTTTTGCGTATAGGTTGATCAGCGCCTGCTGGCGCTCATAAGCCTCCACACTCATCACAACCATGTCTCCTACACCGTTTTTGGTGATGAAAACAGGCTCACGGGTCTGATGGCAAATTTCGGAAATTTCGTTGGCATTGTTCCGTAAATCCGAAATGGGTCTTATATTTGGCATTTTAAAACCTCCATACTCAATATATACAGCCATATTATATCAAAATTATGAGCATTTATCAACAATTCATCTTTATTATCATCGCACCATATTCTTTCCTGAATTTTAGATTTATTCAAGCATGTTCAGTTTGTATGAGTACGAGACTGGGGAAAACTACCTGTTGGGTATGTTTAGACAAAGAAAGGCTGAAAAATGGAACTTTTCTAAATGAAGAATATTTTGACCACTTACAACCGCTTGAAATTTTACTTTAAACAGTGGGGCGGGGTCAACAAGAAGAAAGCTGGTCGCATGCTTCTAGGTGCGACATGGGATGCCAGACCGGAAAGGTTAATTCGTTAATTACACTTAATCTAGATTTCAGGTTTTACTTGACGTATGAATAACCTTAAGAGAGACCGCTCCGGTCGTCGACGGGGAGTTGCCATAATTCCGGGATCATCTCCTCGGGTTTTTGATCCTAACCCGTACCGCCTGCCCATCTTTCAGGACGTAGTTTTTTCCCAACCCAATGACTCCAGTCTGCAAAGGCAGCACATAGGCCTGATTACTTTTAGTGTCTAATTCAATATAAAAATCGTTCTTGCCATCGGCGTCATAATCGATATATTCGTCAATGTGATCCGGCAGGTTTTCGGCCGGCTGCCAGTCCACCTGCACCAGCCCTTCCTTCTTCTCGCCCAATAATCCCTGGAAAACCTGCTCATGGATAGCAGTCTGATATTCACCATGGTCGATGGTGTTAATCACATCGCCACCAGTCTCCCAGGGCGAAACCTTCACACCGGTTATGGCTACCAGCTCTTTCATCCAGTAATTCTGCCCAATAAAAACAGCCAGCACCAGTGGCACAGCCAGGGCGGCCAGGATATATCCTCCAACTGTCTTGAATCGTGACATCTTCACTTTCCTCCTCTCAGATATCTGACCTAAATCATGCTTCCCGTGCTTACCAGTTTGATCAATCTCGTCAGGGCATCTACAATCATAGAAGCACCGATGGCGGTCATAAAAATATAGGCCGGGTAAATGAAAAGCATTCGAGCTAGATCTGAATGCAGCTTAACCGGAGTCCCCTTTATATGATAAGTCACCGCTCCCCGTGGACAAGTATCCACACACTGGCCGCATTTGGTGCAGGACATCAAAGCGGTACCGTCTTTTACGCATCCTTTGTTCAGGGAGAAGGTGGGGCACTCATTGACACATTTCATGCAAAGCTTGCATTGATCCTGATCGATGCGGATATCGAAGATGTTCACCTTGTTAAACATAGATTGAAAAGCTGCGAATGGGCAGAAGAGGCCACACTGTATCCTGCGCCGGGTCAGCAAAGGCATTACCACCACCAACCCCAGAAACAGACTGACAAAGATAATGGTTTGCACCACGGTCTTGAAGGATGTTATCTTAACAAACTCAGTAACCGTTTTGAAGGGGCAGAGCCACTCGCAGTAAAACGGGGTAAGGAGCAGGGCTGAAAGCAGGACGATCACGATTAAAACCGCCCAGGGTAAGTAGGTCCAGCGTGGATCAATGTTCTTGATTAGGGCTTTCTTACGTAAACGGGAAAATCCCTCGTCAAAGCCCCCAAAGAAGCAGACCCAGCTGCACCATCCGCGCCCCAGGACCAGTGTAGCTCCCAGCCATAGCACGATCATGCCTGCGATTGAAGCAAAACCGGTCAATAAGGATCCGGGAAAGATTATGGTTCTGGTCAAAGCAGCTGGGATAATAATCATAGGAATAACCAAATGGCAGAAAGGTGTTTCTCCAGCCAGCATGTGTGCCTCGTCAATAGCCATACTGCCGCGGATCTCAATCAGGTTGGAAATAAAGCCAAAGCAAAAACAAATCGCAATGACGGTAAATAGGGTAGCTCGGTATTTATAAGTTTTACCGGTAAGAATCATCATGAAAAATACTGCAGTGAAAATAGAAAAGGTCAGAATCTTGGCAATCAGCTCAGGAGTGGATTTGGGGATACTTCCCTGGAAAACCATCATGCCGATTAAGAGCAGCATGGGCAAGGTTAGGAGAACCGCCCGTAAAATCTTCTTGGGCTGCGGCGGGGTGTCCACCTGGGGTTCAATGACACTCATTATTTTATAATTCCTCCTCCAAACATAATAATCCCGATATAAAGATAGTAAAGGGCCATCACCACGCACGCCAGGCGGCCTACAGTCTGTATGGACGGGAAGCGCCGTAAGGTCCCGAGAAAGGGCAAAGGTAAAAAATAGACCGACGTTCCCAGGAAGAAGGCCAGGAAGAACAGCAGGCTTTTGGCCAGACTGGCGGAACCGGCCGCTCCCGTGAATGCAAGCAGAAAAGGCGGGCATAGATTAAGCCCGGTGGCCAGACCAAGTGCCACCGGCAGTAGTTCCGGCCATTGTTGTAAGAACTTTGCTCTCTTATGGTGCATGAGCTTTCCGGCGCACAGCTCGGGTGGTCGGGATAATCCATAGAAAACCATCATTACTGCCAGGATCATGTAAGCCAGCCCGAAAAACATTTCCTGTTGTACCGAGTTTTTTAGCAGACTGCCAAAAGCCCAGGCCAGTAGGCCAAAAAGTAAGTATCCAATAAAGCGCCCGACCAGAAACCTGGCCAGCAAGCTATAACTCCGGGCTACACCTCTTCCCTCACCCAAAATGAAAGGAACCAGGACAGGAGCACAGTAAGCCAGACAAACCGTACCGTTGGCCAAACCCAGAAAAAAACCTTCCAACGAAATGTCCGCCTTTCACCTCGCTATTTTCACGATCGCATTTATTAGATTATTACTAACAATTACTACTAATTTATATGGGAATTATAACATATTATGCTAATCATTTGAATCAATAAAGGGGCAGCGTTCCACGGTGGCTTCTGAATCGGGGTGTGAAGCAGCTCGTCATTGTTTATAAGAAGTCCTTTAAAATTTTTTTATATAATGATTGACAATAGGTAACATGTTGCTTAATATATAGGTAACGTGTTACCTATAATTTTGGGGGCTAGGAAATACAGTTCCAAAGCAATTTTTGTCAAGATTAATAAATCAGGAGGTAAAGTCGTTATGGAACTGGAAAAGACGGTGGTAAAAAAACGGTTGGCCTTGTTTGTTGCTCTGACATTTGTCATTTCATGGGTTATTTTTCTGCTGATACCTCTGCGCGGACTGACCTATGGAAAAGGCGTGTCTATAGTTATTATTATGGCAGCTATGTTTGTACCGGCCTTGTGCAGCATATTGACAAGACTTATAACCAAAGAGGGTTTTGGTAATATGTATCTTCAGCCGCATTTTAAAGAACATATAAAACACTATCTGCTTGTTTACTTTGGACCTGCCACCTTATTGTTTTTGAGCGGAGCAGTGTATTTCCTGCTTTTTCCCGGTTCATTTGATCTGGAGCTTACGGTTTTGAAAGAGGCAGCAGCCAGAACGGGGGGGCTTTCCGCCTACAATCTGCTGCTGATTTCCATATTAGAGATAATAATCATCGGCCCGGTTATCAATATTATTCCAACCTTGGGTGAAGAACTTGGCTGGAGAGGATATCTGCTTCCCAAATTACGCATGTTTTTATCCGACCGGGCTGCCTTGGTCATCACCGGCATTATACATGGCCTGTGGCATATACCGGTTATCGTGATGGGGCATAATTACGGAACCAGTTATATGGGCTATCCATGGCTGGGGATTTTGGCCATGATTGTGTTCATTGTTTGGCTGGGAGTTATAGAAGGCTATATATCAATCAAATTGGATAGCGTAATACCTGCCGCTATGATTCATTCGACGGTGAACGCCGGTGCGGCGCTCCCAATTCTATTGGCGAAAGGTGGATATAACCCTATTCTCGGCCCGGCTGCTACCGGTCTAATGGGAGGACTGCCGTTTATTGTTTTAGCTGTAGTATTACTGATAAAAGCAGGCAATAAACGTTCTTAAGTAAAAACCTTGTCACTTTGTTAGCTGTTTGGCTATACGGGGAGGATTAAAAATGAGACCCTTACCGAGGATCAATTAATATCGGACACACTCGAGGTAACGAATTACCTCCGCAAGCGCTTTGGTCAGGAAAAGATTTATCTCATGGCACATTGGCACGATGCACAACCAAAGAAAGGGGGATTAGTTTGAATAAAATTATTGAGGTAAAAAATTTACGAAAAAGTTACGGCGAGATACAAGCTGTAAAGGGCATTAGTTTTTACGTAGAGCAAGGCAAGCTATTTTCATTTTTAGGCCCTAACGGAGCAGGCAAATCCACCACAATCGATATTATTTGCACATTACTGGATTATGACAGCGGAGAAATTATTATTGACAACAAGAGAATAGGAAAAGACGATACTGAAATACGAAACTCTATAGGAATTGTATTTCAGGACAGCTTGCTTGATCCACTATTAACGGTCGGTGAAAACCTGGCAATTAGAGGCGGATTTTATTTTAAGGATAAAAATAAACTGCGGCAAGCGGTGCGCAGTGCAGCCTTGATTACCGGAGTAATGGAACTTATGGATCGCCCTTATGGAAAGTTATCCGGCGGTCAAAGACGCAGAGCGGATATCGCCAGAGCACTTATTAACACTCCGAAAATTCTTTTTCTTGATGAACCAACCACAGGGCTTGATCCGCAAACAAGAAAAAGTATATGGGATACAATCAAGCGGTTAAAAGATGAAACGGGCATGACAGTCTTTCTGACCACCCATTATATGGAGGAAGCTAATAATTCAGATTATGTTATCGTTATTGACCACGGTGAGATAGTAGCCATGGGCACTCCAGCCGAGTTGAAACAAAAATATGCTAAAGATGTTTTAAGATTGACCGTTCAAAATGAGCAGGCGATAAGGTATATGCTAAATGAAACCGACACGGACTTTTTTCATGCTGGTGACCAGTTTACTATTAAGTTGACTTCTACTTTGTCTGCTATCCCCATTGTTGAAAGATGTAAGGATTTTATAACCGGCTTTGAGGTGCTATACGGTACTATGGATGATGCTTTTATCGGTATTACAGGAAAGGAACTGCGGGAATGATTGTATTTACCAAAAGAAATCTAAAACTATATTTAAGAAACAAAGGTACGGTATTTTTTTCTTTGCTGGCAGTTTTCATTATCTTTGGGTTGTATACTATATTTTTGGGAGATGTCTGGTTGGATAGTTCTATGGGTATAAAGCATCCGGAGCTTTTAATGAACAACTGGCTAATAGCCGGCATTCTGGCTGTTGCCTCTACTACTACAACCATGGGAGCGTTTGGGGTTATGGTAGAGGATAAGGCGAAGAAGATATATAAGGATTTTTATTCCTCTCCCATCACACGGGCAAGTGTTACCGGCGGGTATCTCGCCAGTGCATTTATAATTGGCGTTCTAATGAGTCTAGTGGTATTGGTGATCGGTCAAATATTCATAATTACACAGGGTGGAGAACTGCTGGGTATGGAGGCGAACATAAAGGTATTTGGACTGATACTTCTTAATACAATAACAAATACCGCAATGGTTGGGTTTATAGTTTCTTTTTTCAACAACCAAAACTCCTTTTCTACGGCCAGTACCCTTGTGGGTACGTTAATCGGATTCCTTACCGGCATCTACTTGCCAATCGGAAATTTACCTGAGGCTGTTCAGTTTATCGTCAAGGTGTTTCCTGCATCCCACGGGGCAGCCCTTTTTCGGCAGGTAATGATGGAAAAGCCGCTGAACATAGCGTTTGCAGGTGCGCCCATAGAAAAACTTGATAGCTTCAAAGAGTATATGGGTATAATTTATCGCTTTAGTGAACATACCATTACCCCATTTGGAAGCGTTGCTATTCTTGTAGGTACAGCTTTGGTGTTTTATCTTTTATCGGTATGGAATATGTCAAGAAAGATGATTTGACAAAAAAATGTTTGACAAAAGGTAATATGTTGCATATTATATAGGTAACATATTACCTATAAGAGGGGGTTGAAAAAAATGGATGAATTGGAACAAAAGGCTTACATTTTCGGAACAATATTTGCATTGTCAAACAAACTGCAGGTGCTTGGGGACGCATTTGATAATAACATTACTATTAAACAATGGCTTTTCTGCGTATGCGTTTCAAAATTTGACGAGCCGCCAACATTAAGTGAAGTGGCCAACTTTATCGGCTATTCACGACAAAATGCAAAAAGAATTGCAGTCGCTTTGAATGAAAGTGGATACATCACGATAATAAAGGACCAAGATGACGCGAGGGCTTTACGAATTTCCTTAACTCAAAAATGCACAGATTATTTTACTGAGCGAAGTCATAGAGAATTGGTATTCCTGGATAAACTCTTTAATGGATTTGATGCTGATTTAACCCGTGATGTTTACAAAGGCTTAACGAGGCTGGCAGAAAATATTGAAATGATGAGTAATGATTTAATTGGGCAGTAACTGCCGACTATGAGGAGAATGAATATGAAAATGAGGAGCAAAAACAGAATGGTTACTGGAATTCTACTTATTGTATTCGGAACTATTGCCATATTTTTTCGTATACCCTATTCAAATACCAAAACGGAATTTAGTGAAATGCAAGGTAACCTGACAGCAAAAACAGATCATGTAGAAGGCATATTTATGGAAGAAGATATTGCCGGTTTGCCAATGCCGGTTCAGAAATATTTCAGATACTGCGGCTACATGGGTACACCGAAAATGTCCTATTCAAGAGTGGTTTATGAAGATGTTGATTTTGCGTTGGGCAAGGATAAACCTATGATCAAAATTGATTACACCCAATACAACTTTGTAAACAAGCCAAACAGAATTGCCTATATCGATAGCTCAATGTATGGAATTCCTTTTGAAGGGCTGGATGCATATATCGATGGAGCCGGCTCAATGAAGGGCGTGATAGCCAAGCTTTATACCCTGTTTCATCAGACCGGAAAAGCTATGGATAAATCAAGCCTGGTTACCTTCTTATCGGAGAGTCTCATTGTTCCCAACGCAGCTTTACAGGATTATGTTGTTTGGGAAGCAATCGATGATTTACATGCTAAAGCAACCATAAATGGTTACGGGATTTCTGCCAGCGGTATCTTTACATTCAATGAAAAAGGCGAAATGCTATCCTTTACAACTAACGACAGGGAAGCTGCTTCAACAGACGGTACAAGTGAAAAAGTAAAATGGTCAATAGTTTGTAATGAATATAAAGAAATAAACGGTATTAGAAAGCCTACGGTTTTCAAAGCGATTTGGAATTATGATGATGGCGACCGGGTTTATTTTGACGGGATGGGTACTATTACTGAATATGTTTAAAAACTGATTGTATGAGAGACCTAAATTTTACGGGGGTGGATTCAATGGTATTGTGGATATGCCTGGCCCTATTTCTTAGGTTTCTTTTTTTACTTGATGGGTGAAATTTTTCCCGGTCTTAATATATTTATCATCTTAGGTATTTCAGCGTTGATATTTGGAATCGGACACATTTACCAGGGCTTTGGTGAGACATTAAAGCCTACACTCATAGGACTTATATTCGGACTGTTTTATATCTCATTCGGCACCATTATTCCTTGCATCGTCTTGCATACGCTGCAAGATTTATGTGCGTTAGATATGATTAACGAGCAATGAAGCAAGGCTGATTTTAGCAACAATCACAATTAGGCTTACTACCAGTAAGCTTGCCCTTAATGATGGCGTAAGCTCAGCCAACACCGACTTTAACTTCCACTGCATTTACAGGGCAGTTCAGGGCACATGCTCCGCACTCCATACAGCGGTCTTTATCTTTAACGGTTACTGTTCTACTGTCCACCTGTTTGAATACCTCATGGGGGCAGACATCTATGCAGATTCCACAGCCAATACATTTATTTTCATCGAAATATAATTCGGCAACTCCTTTAAGGTACTGCATGTTCATCGTGTATCCCTCCTTATATCAAAGCAAATCGGCCTATGACTAGTAATGCAATTCCGATTAATGATGCGATTATGTGAATTGGAACGGCCTGCAGCGTCTCCTTCTGAGTACCCGAAAATGATGTATATGGCGTTGAGCCAGTAAAATTCAATGCCAGAAACGAAATTAGAGACGTTAGCAATAGAGAATTGGCTAGCATTACCTGCCATGAGCTGCTGTACATGAAAACATCGCCAAAGCTTATAACGATCAAAGACCAGATAATACCTGCTAAGGCACCTTTCGCCGCAAATGATCTGAATGGTATTACCGGCAGCATTACTGGTACTATGACGCAGCCTATCAGAATCGCTATGAAATACGGCAGACTGTTAAACCCAGCCACTTTGAGCATCTGGCTCAATGCTATACCACCGTTGTTAATCAGGTTAATGAGGAAAAACATAATAACTACGATGGGAATAAATTTTGAAGCCATTAATAATTCTACGGGCGTTAAAACGATTCTTTCCGCGAGATCAAAAGTAACCTTTCTCATCGCTGGGGTTGCCTTACATCCGTTAGCTATAAAGTCGGGAATATCTTGGGACTTAATTGGGCCATAGATAACTTTAAAGCCAGCGGCTTTACGTATGGTATGGGCTGCTACCCCGGGAGCTGCCAACTGGGGCAGGATCAACTGCCGATGAGAAACGATTTTGGCTAGCCCGGTTTGCCTTATTTTGTTTATAATCTCAGGGGCGCTGAAAGTCCCCTTACCCGCCGAACACCAAACGTTCACACCTTTGGTTTCGATCACGAGTATCCATAGGTTCATTGTGCCCAGTTCTATCCTCAGTTTATCAAAAGTTAGTTTATAGTTGGCGGTGACCAGCACCGGTGAGCTCTCTCCTGGGTTACCCACTGCATAGATTCCAGTTGGTATACGAAAATGATTCCGCTGGATAGACCACCTTGCTTTCCAATCATGTAAAATATCCTTAACCGCAAGTGTTGTCGCAATTCTTGCTATCGGACCTGCCGGACTATCAACAAAACCATTTATGACATGAGATATATCCAAATATAAAGCTGTCTCTTTTTCATCCGGACAGCTGATAGGCATTGTTATTTCTACCCGAGAAATATTTGCATCAGTATTTCAACAGCTTTTTTGGCCAGATGGATTATTAAGTATTCCCCGATCCATTCCAAGCCCTCCTTTTATGCTGAATTCAAAGTGTTCTAAGTCGTTGCTGATATGATATTACAAATGGGGACGACCCCTCAAGAGCGAAGCTTGCTGTTACCAGGTGACAATTTAGTCATTGAATCCAATTTGCATTATACCCAGGCTGAATCAAGCATAGCTTCCCGACGTTCAAAAGCCTCAATGCTCATGACGACAAGATCACCCTCGCCGTTGCGCGTGATGTAGACCGGTTCGGCTTTTTCATGGGCAAGTTGGGCTATGCTATTATAATCATTCCGCAGGGTAGTGGAAGATTTTATTATCATATTGGCATTCTCCAATCAAATTATTCTGCTATTATATGATAATTAAGTTAGAATATAAACAGGCAAAATCAAATCAACACAGGATCGCCGGTATCATCTATTTTCATATCTTTGTTAGTTCGTCTTTGAAGGCCGGCCTATTTGAATATTTGTTAAAGGTGCATCTTCCTGTTGGATAAATTTCAATTAGCTTTTTTTATATCCTGGAAGTATTTAATGTTGTATAAAATTGCTGTGTCATTTGGTTTGTATTCTGCTGCTTTATTATTATATTTAATTGCTTCTTCTAAATTTCCAAGTCTGTCATAACATAAACATAATTGTATATTGGGGATGTAGCCCCAGCAATCATGCAATATAAAGCCCCATGTATCAACGGGCTTAGTTAATTGTGTGGCTAGTTTATACCATACTATGGCTTTCTCATAGTCTCCTGCCTCAAAGTAATGATAGCCAATTTGGCAGCAGATTTCTGCCCTTGGAGTACTGAATTCGAAGCTTCTTAACAAAGCTTTTAAGCGTTTTTCAGGTTCTTTTGTAAAGGAATAGCATATGGAAAGATCATAGCAGGCGCTGATCATGTCTTCAACCCAGCCCTTTCCAGAATCTAAATATTTGTTAAAATTATTAATAGCATCATCGAATCTTTCATTGTAGTACAATTCTTTTGCGTAATAGAAAAGACTTCTGGGGCTAAATTCCTTTCTGGCTGCAATCATTTTTTCAAATATATTGAGGTTTCTTTCCGGAGCAGAAGGACAAATCTTCTTGTGGGTTATGCAAATATCAGAATTGATAATATACCCTAATGGTTGAATATACTCATGGATGGGTTCATTCCATATAAAATTCCTACTTCTTTTCAAGAGCCGTGACCTGAAGTAGGATAATGTTACATGGCCATTTCCATCAAAGCTACAGTTATACTTCATCATTACTATGTCAACGATGGGGTCCATAGTTACTTTTAAATGCTGTATCTTAAAGGCATCTTCTTCCAGTATAACGTCGTCGGCATCCAGCCACAGGATATAATCCATAGTTGCTTTTGAAAAGCTATAATTCCGTGCAGCAGAAAAGTCATCTATCCATTCGAAATCATATATTTTGGATGTAAAGCGGCCTGCAACTTCCTTTGTCCGGTCAGAAGATCCTGTATCTACAATGATTATTTCATCAACGATATCTTTAACAGATTCCAAACATCTGCCAATGGTGTCCTCTTCATCTTTTACAATCATGCAAAGGCTGATTGTTATCATGAAATCACTCCTATAGTTATGCAATTTAGTATATATTTTATTTTGATACTTATAATTTGATACCTGGTCCAATGCTCATTTGCCGTTATAAAAGTGCAAATAAAATATATAGTTTATAGGCACCCATTTCTTAACGAAAGGGTGCCTAAAAAGATATTAATTATTTTGTATATAGTCTCTATGCGAGTTGTGTGATAACAAGGTGTGCTGAAACAGACCTTGTTCCTCCAGCGCTTGGGGTGATGGTTAGTGCTGTGGATTCGCCAGCAGGATTTCGTACAGTGAGTATTGAATTTATGACAGTCGTTTGCACAAGAGCTATTCCTACTATCTGAGAAGTCCCTGTTGCTCGCCCGACCACCGTATAGGACAGGTCAGCGCCGTTGAGAGTTAAAATTAGTTGGCCAGCTTCGTCCACACTTACTTGAAACAAGACCTGATAAGTGCCAATTGCAGACAAGTTAAATGTGCTGGAACTAGTACGGGCAATAGCAGCCCCACTGGTAGGTCCATCTGCCGGAAAGCTTACGTCTGAACCGGCAGCAACTGTTGCTGCATTATTTGGTGGCATCAACGCAAAAAAATCTGCAAAGCTTAATACTCCTCCAGCAGGTCCTGTTGCTCCAGTAGCACCGGCAGGTCCGGTAGCACCAGCAGGACCGGCAACTCCAGCAGGACCGGCAGGCCCAGTAGCACCGGCAGGTCCGGCAACTCCAGTAGGACCGGCAGGCCCAGTAGCACCGGCAGCTCCAGTAGCACCGGCAACTCCAGCAGGACCGGCAGGCCCAGTAGCACCGGCAGGTCCGGCAACTCCAGCAGGACCGGCAGCTCCGGTAGCACCGGCAGCTCCGGTAGCACCAGCAGGTCCGGTAGCACCGGCAGGTCCGGCAACTCCGGCAGCCCCAGTAGCACCAGCAGCTCCGGTAGCACCAGCAGCTCCGGTAGCACCAGCAGGTCCGGCAGGTCCAGTAGCACCGGCAGGTCCGGCAACTCCAGCAGGACCGGCAGCTCCGGTAGCACCGGCAGGTCCGGTAGCACCAGCAGGTCCGGTAGCACCAGTCGGACCCTTTGGGCCTGGAGGACAGTTGCAGCAATTACGGCCGTTAAAGCAGTTGCTGAATACTTGGCAATTGCATTCCACTTTATTTTTGTGATACTTTTTGCAACAATGAATTTCCTTCTTTTTCTTATCCATTTTGTCATTAAAACAACTAGTATGTCTCACGAAACATCGTAACCTCCTTTAACCCATAGGATTATTCCATACTATGGGTAGATGATATAAAAGGTTACAAATTGCGCATTAACATAACGATACTTGTGTATGGCTACATTCTACAGAAATATCTGAAAGGTGGCCCTGACTCCGGAATAGTGGATCTCATTTTCCGGAACGCAGCTTTCAAAGCCGTCAAGATTTATCTTTACCATCCGCGTACCATATTTCATCAGATAATTATAACGCATGGCTATCAAGTCACCACACCTTAATATTATGGTTTGGCTGCATTAAAATTAACGTAATATCCGTATTTTAAAATATTAGAATAATTAGAATATCTTCCGACTCCATTGCGTACATTATGTACAAAATGTACAATGGAGGTGGAAGGTGATGTTTATGAAATTGTTGAATGCCAGCGATGTAAGAAGTGATTTTAGTACTTTTGTAGATACAGTAGTTCGCGAAAGGCCGATGGTTTTTAAACGAAATAGGGATCATGTCTTATCGATTTCGATAGAGCAGGCCAATAGTTTGCTTGAATCATACAGGTTTAAAGCCGTTCTTGTTCCTGAAGAAGATGGTTCAACAACAATTACTCTGGAAGGATTTGATTTGGTCGCTAATGCTCCAGATCTTAATCAAGCTATGATAAAAATGGCGGAAGAGTTAATTGATTATGCGCAGGACTATTTTGATCAGTTTGCACTATATTTTAAATCGGCCAATCGGAAAAAACATTTTCCCTATGTTATGAAAGTCGCCCTGGCGGAGGGAATTCAGGAAGTAGCAGGGTTCATCGATGCCTAGATGGAGCGATCTGAAGCGCTTTTGTGAACGAGATGGATGGGAACTGTATAAACAAACAGATCATTGGCACTACCAGAAATTAATGCCTGATGGAACATTGAAACGTACCAAAGTATCGATGGGTACTGGCGAAATAAGAAATAATCTCTGGCAAGAGATAAGAAAAAAGCAATTACAGGTTACCCAGGAATATTTTAACGAACTATCCTAGCAGTGGAATGGCAGCATTCTGCTGTTATTTATTTCTGGAGAATTCTATGCATGGAGGAAGAATTAGATGATCCTGAGTGTCAGCCGCATGACGACATTCCATCGTTGTTACACCTTATGGCCGGGACCTGGAAGGAAACATCCTTTACATCTTTCTACTCCTATACTACTACAATTATGAGTTTATTACGTTATAGTGTATATTTCAAATGAAGGAATGCAAATTAGCTTGCGATACGATTCAACAGGGCAAGATTATACCGACTGACATACATAGCAGTGATAAGGACAATTATTCCCAGAGAATATTCGATACACTGGTATAGTGTATGAAGGCAGACAATTAGTAATAGTATGAGTAGCTAGGGGGAATCTAAATGCATGATATTAAAACCATATGGGTAATAGGAATAGGTGGTGTGGGCGGATATTTTGGCGGTCGGATTGCTCATGCTCTCAATAAAAAAAATGGCCAGCAGCAGGTCTATTTCATGGCCCGCGGTCAACATCTAAA
>Ga0074193_1000424_pt1 | contig 72655 bp, 70 predicted proteins | sample EPASupsiteHSE605_FD_64523 | JGI IMG/M metagenome (GOLD analysis project Ga0074193, IMG submission 64523) | Bioremediated contaminated groundwater from EPA Superfund site, New Mexico - Sample HSE6-05 | ecosystem: Environmental > Aquatic > Deep subsurface > Groundwater > Contaminated ...
GTGCTTGACGATTGCAAGGCCCAGTCCTGTCCCGCCGACCGCCTTGCTGCGTCCACAGTCAACTCTGTAAAATCGCTCGAAAACTCTTCTCTGGTGCTCGGGCGGAATAGGTTCTCCGTCGTTTCTGACCCGCAGGACCGCCTGACCGTTCCGAGGCAAGAGCGAAATATCCACCGTGCCACCCTGTTTGTTGTACTTCACGGCATTGACGAGAAGATTTGAAACAAGACCACGAATATCCTTCTTGTTCGCGTTTACCGTTACGGAACTGAGGTCCGCGTTTATTGTGAGCTTCTCCTGTTCCGCCAAGGGAGCAAGCTCATGGAGACTCTCGTTTATTACCGAGGAAATATCAACATCCTCGCTTTCTCCCGAAAGCTCGCCCGATTCCATGCGGCTTATCATAATAATGTCGCTTATAAGCATATTCATGCGTTCCGTTTCAAGACCTATCCTTGTCAAAAGCTCTCTGCGCTGCGTTTCGGGTATGGATAAATCCGAGCAGAGAAGCTCCGCACTTCCTTTGATCGAGGTTATCGGTGTTTTCAGTTCATGGCTTGCGTTTGAAAAGAACTCGCGCCGTACTTTTACGGAATTTCGGCTTTCGGTAACGTCAGACATGGTTATGATAAGCGCCGCCTCAACGTCGCGTTCCTCTCCCACATAGGTGAAAACCGTTTCAATCGTCTTTCCGTCCAGCGAGAGGTCCAGCGTTAGCCTGCGCTTTTCCAGAATCGCTTTGTCCGCGCTCCGCACAAAGTCGTAATTTCGGGTTGCGTATAGGATGTTCTCTCCGACTGCCGCCTTGGTGGAGGTAAGATAGCCGCAGGCAGCGTCGTTTATAAGCAGCACATTCTTCTTTTCGTCTAAAAGCATAAAGCCCTCGCTGACGTTATCAAGAATGTAGCTGAGCTTTTCTTTTTCCAACTGGATAGTTTCGATATATTTTGACAAATGCGATGAAAGAGAGTTAATTTTGACGGCCATATCCTCCAACTCGGCATAGCGGTATGCCTTGGGATCGAGACTCTTGCCTCCGTCCTTGATGCTCATAAGACTGTCGTTCATCGCTATTATCGGCGTAATAAAACCTGTGGAGAACTTACTTGTCAGAAGCATCGCCAGAAAAAGAGCGATAATGATGACAAGTATCATGGCCGGAATTATCGACTTTATGCTGTCGAATACGCCGGATATCTCTTTGGTCGCGCGGATGTAGTGACCGTCCGAGGTCTGCACAGCTGAGTAGACGAGCTTTTTGCCAAGGGTTTCACTGTTTCGGACGCTTGAGCCCCTGCCTGTCAGACCGGCCTGAATTATCTCCGCTCTGTCGATGTGGTTTTCCATAGACCTGTAATCGGCCTCCGAGTCGCCGAGGACCGTGCCGTCCTTCGCGATTATTGTAACGCGCACGTCTTCCGTTCCGCCGGCGAAATTCTTAGCCTGAATATCCGAATCCTGAGAGGGGTCGTACTCCTTTGCAATAAGGGAGGCATACGAAATAAGCTCCTGCTTTGTGTCGGATACAAGTTCCTTATCGAACACAAAAGCGTTCAGCGCGCCGGAAATAATAAGTGTAAGCGTGAGAATAAGAACAAAGCCTATCATCAGAGATTTTTTCATTTGTTTCCTCCGATGAAGCGATAGCCTATTCCTCTGACTGTCTTGATGTAACAGCTGCTGTCTGCTGTATCGCCCAGTTTCTGCCTGAGAGTTCCGATGTGTATATCCAGCGTTCTCGTTTCGCCGAAGTAGTCGTCGCCCCAAATCCTGCTTATCAGCTCCTCACGCGAAACCGCTCGGAAGCTGTTTTCCATAAGGTATTTCAAAAGCTCGAATTCTTTGAAGGTAAGCGTTACGGGTTCAAAGTTCTTTGTGACCTCGCGGATATTGCCGTCGAGCCTAACGCCGCCCTGTTCGAAAACGTTTGCCGAAACGTCTGAGGCGTCGTCCCCGCCGTATCTGCGAAGCTGCGCCCGAACTCTTGCGCAGAGCTCGAGTACGCTGAAGGGCTTTGTCATATAGTCGTCCGCGCCGGAATCGAGCCCAATTATTTTATCAAGCTCTGTGTCCTTAGCCGTAAGCATGATGACGGGGACGTCCTTCAGCTGCTTTGTTCCTCTCATTATGCGGACAGCCTCAATGCCGCTCATACCATCCATCATGATGTCCATGACAACGCTACGGGGCGGATCTCCGAGCATATATTCTAGGGCAGATTTAGCATTGTCGAAGCCTTTTGTTTTGTAGCCGTTGCTGCCGAGAGCGACTTCAAGAAGCATTCTTATACTTTCGTCGTCCTCGACTATCACAATTCTCTCGTTCACTTTCAAGCCTCCCGCCGTTAATATTGATCAGATGATTCGCTCGTTTATATGAATACCCGTAATATAAAACTGCACCCACTCGCAGATGTTTACCGCATGGTCGCCTATGCGCTCAAGGTATTTGACTATCATAAGATAATCAATTACGGTATCCATTTCCTGCGCGTCCCTGTATATCCTCGAGCCAAGCTCGTGACGTATGGCTCTGAAATAATCATCGACGACGTCGTCTTTTGCCATAGTCGCCTTTGCAAGCTCCAAATCGCCCTTCACATAAGACTCGATTGCCGCAGCAACCATTTCTTTTGCGCTGACAGCCATCTTAAGCACTTCCTCCTGCAGGTCGGGAAAGCTGATGCTGTCGTGATACATACTGATTTCGGCAATGTCGGAGGCGGCGTCGCCTATGCGTTCTATATCCGTAATCATCTTTATAGCCGTGCTGATTTTTCTCAGGTCAGTTGCGACAGGCTGCTGCTTGAGTATCAGCTTAAGGCACATGGTTTCTATGTCGCGTTCCATGACGTTAATATTGGCATCATCTTCTATTATCTCTTTTGCCAGCTGTTTGTCAAATGTTTTCAGGGCCTGCATGGAGCGGGTCACGGCGTCGATAGCAGTCGTTCCCATCCTGATGAGCGCGGAGGAAAGCTCCTTAAGCTCGTCGTCGTAAAGTCTTCTTGTCGTCACTGTATATCACTCCTTCAAATTAACCGAAGCGGCCGGTAATGTAGTCTTCTGTTCTCTTATCCTTGGGTATCGAAAAAATGTCGTCCGTCTTTCCCATCTCAACCAACTCGCCAAGCAGGAAAAACGCGGTTTTGTCCGAAATACGCGCCGCCTGCTGCATATTATGCGTGACGATTACGACCGTATAGTTTTTGCGAAGCTCGTCCATAAGCTCTTCGATGCGCATGGTGCTGGAGGGGTCCAGAGCGCTTGTCGGCTCGTCCATGAGTAGTATCTCCGGCTCGACACTCAGAGCGCGCGCAATGCAAAGACGCTGCTGCTGACCGCCTGAAAGCCCCAGAGCACTTTTCTTGAGTCTGTTTTTGACTTCCTCCCAAAGCGAGGCTCCGCGCAGTGATTTTTCCACGATTTCGTCCAGCGACGCTTTGCTGCGGTTGCCGTGAAGCCTGGGACCATAGGCGATGTTGTCGTAAATGCTCATGGGGAAGGGATTCGGTGCCTGAAAGACCATTCCGATGCTTTTGCGAAGGAGATTAACGTTTGTAGTCTTGGCGTATATATCGGTATCGCGGTATTTTACCTCGCCCGTTATGCTCACATCCGGCACAAGGTCGTTCATTCTGTTCAGAGTTCTGAGAAAGGTGCTTTTGCCGCAGCCTGAAGGCCCGATAAGCGCGGTTATCTCGTTTTCCTCTATATCAATATCAATATCTTTGAGAGCCTGAAAGCTTCCGTAACTAAGCGCAAGCTTTCTTGAAGTAATTATACTCATCTTTATCACCCGATCTTTTTCAGCTTTCTTTTTGCGGCTTTTGCGGAAAAGTTTATGACCAGCACCAATATCAGGAGTATCGACGCGATTGCAAAGCCGATGTCAAATTCGCCGTTTTCCATTACGTAAACATAGAGCATGACGCTGAGCGTTCCGCCGCTGACTGAAAGCGCTTTGATGTAGTTTGTAACCAGTACGTAACCCGCGCCCGCCGTAAAGAGCAGAGCCGCGGATTCTCCGACGATGCGCCCGACCGCGAGTATCGAGCCGCTTACGATACCGTCTATCGTGCATGGAAGAACTATTGTCCTTATGGAGTACCATTTTGTAGCGCCGAGGGCAAGCGCTCCGTCGCGGTAAGACTGCGGTGTGGTTTTCAGCGATTCCTGAGTCGTTCTGATTATGCTTGGCAGTATCATAATGACCAGCGTGAGCGAGCCCGCAAGGACGCTGGATTTGAGTCCCAGCTTCTGGCAGAAGAAAAGCATTCCAACAAGACCGTAAATGATTGACGGGATAGCGGTAAGAGTTTCCGTTGAAAACTCGACAAAACGGACTATTCTCTTATTTGAGGCATATTCGTTCAGGTAGATTGCCGCCCCGATCCCGATTGGCAGCGCCACGATGAGTGCGGTTATAATCGTATATATGGTAAATAATATGTTTGGCAGAATGCCGATTTTATCTTCAAGCACCTTGCGCTGAGTCGTAAGAAACTCCCAGCTTATGTTAGGCAGACCTCTGTAGAAAATGTATCCGATAAGCCCTAAAAGGAGCAGAAACGTGACTGCGGCGGCAAGATAAATGAGAACCTTCAGAACTGTGTCATAGGTCCTGCGTCCCGCCGATATTTTTCTGTTCAGGGAATTATCGCCCGGTTTAGTTTTCATTTCTGTAACCTCCCTTCAGCAGACTGTTCAAAATTACGTTTATTATCATTATAAACACGAACAAAACAAGCCCGATTGAAAAGAGCGCCTGCTTCTGCAGTCCCGAGGCGTAGGACATTTCCGAGGAAATTGCGGTCGTTAAAAGGCGCACACTGCCGAAGAGCTTCGGCATGTTCGCCACATTGCCCGCAACCATCATCACCGCCATTGCTTCGCCTATAGCTCTGCCGATGCCAAGGACGATACCTGCTGTGATTCCGCTTTTTGCGGAGGGAATGCTGACCTTGAATATCGTTTCAATTTTCGTCGCGCCGAGAGCCAGGCTCGCTTCCTCATATTTTTTCGGCACTGCGTTAAGAGCGTTTTCGCTGACGCTGACTATGCTCGGAAGTATCATAACTGCCAGAACTATAATCGCCGTAAAAAGCGTCGAGCCGCTTTTCACTCCAAATACGTCCATTACAAAAGGCACAAGGACAATCATACCGACGAGGCCGTAAACCACCGAGGGTATACCCGCCAGAAGCTCTACGGCCGGGCGGACAGCCGAAGCGAGCTTCGGGCTTGCGACTTTCGAAAGAAAAACAGACATCAGGAGTCCTACGGGAACTCCGATGAGTATTGCTCCGAAGGTCGCAAGGAATGAAGACATAATAAACGGCAGTATCCCGAACAGAGGCTCGGAGGCCGTACTTTTCCATACCTGTCCGAGGAGAAATTCCTTAAGCCCTATTTCTTTTATGGCGGGCAGACCGCTTATTATCATGTAGGCAGATATGCCTAAGACTGCGACTATCGAGATCATTCCGCAGACGATGAATATAACATGCATGATTTTTTCCGTTATGTTTCTGGCTTTCATTTTAACCCCCGTCCCAGAGCGCTGAGTGTTTTTATGCTCCCCAAGGGGACTTCACGAGTGAAGTCCCCTTGGGGAAGTTTATCTTACTTGCCGGAGGGAGGAATTGCTCCGGCATTCTTAATAATCGTTTCCGCTTCGTCGCTTAGTGCGAATTCGATGAAGGCTTTTGCCGCTGCGGAGAGCTCGGCTCCCTGCTTCGTGATTATGTTAAAGTTCCTCTGAATTGCGTAGGAGCCGTCAAGTACCGTTTCCTCCGTGCAGTCAACTCCGCCGACCATAACTGCCGAGATTGTATCATCGACTGCGGACAGGGATGCGTAGCCGATTGCGTTTTCATTCGCAGCGACTGCCGCGATTACAGCTCCGGTGGAGGTTAGTTCCTGCTCGTACTTGCAGGCGTCTTTCACATTGACTATTGCCTCAAAGCCGTCGCGTGTTCCGCTGCCTGCTTCTCGTCCGACGAAAACCACGGGAGCGTCAGGCCCGCCGACGTCTTTCCAGTTTGTGATTTCACCCTTTGCAAGACCTGCAATCTGCTCAAGAGTAAGGTCTGTAACGGTGTTTGACTTATTAACGATGATGGCAATGCCGTCAAGTGCGACTACCGTCGCGTCAAGTCCGGTTTCTTCGGTTTTAAGGTCTCGGCTTGAAAGACCTATGTCGGCGGTCCCGTCTGTTGCGGCGGTTATTCCGGCGCCGGAACCTGTTGCGTCATATGTTACTGTTACATCTGGATTCTTGGCCATAAATGCTTCACTGAGTGCCGCAATGACTTTTTCCATGGAAGTTGAGCCATTTGTCGCAACTGTTCCGGAAAGCGCTTCTTCCGTGGGCTCCGCTGAAGCTGCCGCAGACGGACTTGCCGCCGTTTCTTTCTTGGAAGAGCAGCCTGCGAATAATGCCACGCATAGGACGGTTACAAGAACGGTTGAAAGTAGTTTTTTCATAATGTTTCTCCTTTTTTAACCTTTTCGTTATGTATTATTTACTTCTGTTGCTGTAACCATCATAAGTTCGCCGCTCTTACGGCACTACCACGTTTGCTTCAATTGTATGTAAAGTGCGTGTAAAGTTGTAAAGCGGCTGTTTCATCGAATAAAGCTACTTTTCATCGAACTTATATATAATAATTACAACCATACACCGATTAATATAATCAAATAGTTATGTAATAAAAAAAGTCTCTGTAAAATGACATTTTTTATGGCGTGCCTCGTTTTTTTATGCTATCCTATTACTATATAGCTGTTCTTTACGTGTATTTTGTCCAATAATTCGTCTGAGGTACATTTTCGCGGAGCAGTCGGAACACAACTTGCGCTGCATTTACGGAGGTTCTCATGGATATACGGGATTTAAAGTATTTTTGCCTGACAGCTGAACTTGAACACGTTTCCAAATCCGCGGAAATACTTGGAATCGCACAGCCTTATCTTACAAAGATTATAGGGCAGCTTGAAGACGAATTCGGCGCTGAGCTTTTTGACAAAGCAGGCAGAAAAATCAAGCTCAACAGTTACGGCGAAGTGTTTTACCGCAATGCAAAGAAGATACTTGCGGACGTCGACAATCTGTTCACTGAAATGGACTTCGTGAAGGAGCAGAACGGCAGGACTATCTCTGTTATGTGCAATACCGAAGCTCACGCTCACGGAATGATAGTCGAATTCCAAAAGATAAACGCAAATTATGCCCTTAAACTTGCATACGCTACACGAAAAGAAATGACTGAGGCGATTGCGACGGGGACTGCGGATTTCGTACTCAGCGACCCTGCAATCGATGAAGATCCCGCAAAAAGCATTGTGACCGAAATCTTATTCCGCGATACCGCCTGCGTGCTTCTGCCTCCAGGGCATCGCCTGCTCGAGAGAAAATCGATAAGGTTTGAAGAGCTGGAAGGCGAAAGGCTCGTGGCAGCTTCAAAGGGCGGCGCAATGCGAAATCATATCGATTATGTTTTTGATAAATATTCTGTCCGTCCGAACATTGTTTGCGAAACGCATGATGTGAATTTGATAATACAGGCGGTTCTTTCCGGGCTCGGCTATGCGTTTGTTTCGTATTCGGTGCTTGTCAAGTATCCCGAGATTGGCAAATACTGCATCGAGATCGACAGTCCCGATAAATTCGGCAACATGGGTCTGAGCTACAATTCGCTTTCGGTCGAAAACCGCTATATGCAGGATTTTTTGGACTTCAGCCGAAGCTATTTCGATAAGCTACAGGAAAAGATCGATTCCGGTGCGGACTCGGTAATTTTAAATTAAGAAAAAGCAATACTTTGCAAATAACATCTACAATATCCGGAGGATTCTATGGATATCAGGGATCTGCGCTTCTTTTGCCTGACGGCAGAAATGGAGCACGTTACAAAGGCGGCTGAAAAGCTCGGCGTTTCTCAGCCATTTCTTACGAGGGTAATAAGCAGTCTTGAAAAAGAAATAGGACTTTCGCTTTTCGATAATGTCGGACGAAAAATCAGACTGAATGAAAATGGCGAGACCTTTTACCGTCACGCAAAAAAGGTCCTGACCGAAATGGACGCGCTGGGTTCAGAAGTTAGTTCCATGCTTGACCGTCAGAATAAGAGCGTCAGAATACTCTGCAACATGAGTTCATATTCGCCTGAGCTGATAGTGTCTTTTCGCAAGAAATACCCTAACTACACAATATCGATTGAGTTTTCGACCATCAAGGATATAGTGAACGCCCTTTCCGCCGGGGAAGCGGACTTTGCATTCTCTTCTCCTCCCCTGCCCGACGATCCGCTCAAGTGTCTTAAAACCGATCTTGTCCTCTGCGAGCGCTGCAGCATCCTTCTGCCCCCGGGGCACAGGCTTATCGGCAAAGAAAACGTCGATTTTGATGACATTAAGAACGAACACCTCATTACAACTTCCAAGGGAACAGGTCTTCGAATCAATATCGAGCAAACCTTTAAGAAATACAATTTTCGTCCTCATATCGTCTGTGAATCCAACGATATGAACCTCATTATTCACAGCGTTAAAGACGGTATGGGTTATGCGATAATTCCTCGCTGGCAGTTATACAGCAATCCGGAGCTGAAGCAATTCTGCGTTGATGTAAACATTCCCGAAACATACGCCAATATCGGCCTTACTTACAGCACAAACCCGTCCACCGGAGACGCGTGCTCAGATTTCAAAGAATTCTCCACACAGTTTCTGGTCGAATTCAAAAGGATAGCATACGGAATATAGAGAAACAAGAGCAGCGTTATTATCAGTATTTTTGTACTGATACATTGTTTTCTCCGCTTCTCTTTGTTGTATGAAGCGACGATATTTCAGCTTTTGCTTGACTTATTTTATTCAATATAATATTATTACGGTAATTTAATAATCAAAAGCGATGATAAGGAATAAGTAACCGATTCTGTACCGTACAGAAAGCAGCCGGTCTGATGAGAGGCGCACGGGAAGCTTCGGCGAATACATCCTTTAGCTTCATGCTGAACGTTCTTCAAGTAGGATGTGACGGGAGACGCCCGTTATAGTGTCGGCTCTTTGCACGGCGCGGTTTTCTCGCGATGGAAGAGAGCTTCAAAGGCGGTTATGCGTGAGCAGGCTGCGAACCAAGGTGGTACCGCGAATCAATTTCGCCCTTCGGATTTTCCGAAGGGCGTTTATTTATTTTATAAGGAAGTGTTTTTATGCCTATAACTGAGCTTCTTGAGCAAAACGCAAGGCTCTATCCGAATGAGGTCGCACTTGTCGAAATAAACCCGGGGCACGAGGATAACGCAGACCAGACTTCGTGGAAAGAATTTGCTCTTGTCGAAATGAACTATCAGGAAAATATATACAGGCGCGAGCTCACCTGGAAGGATTTCGATATAAGAGCTAACCGTTTTGCGCATCTGCTGCTGGCAAACGGCGTAAAGGCTGGCGATAAGGTCGGTATTCTTCTGCTTAACTGCCTTGAATGGCTTCCCATATACTTCGGCGTACTCAAAGCGGGTGCACTTGCCGTGCCGCTTAATTACAGATATACGGCCGACGAGATAAAATACTGCCTTGATCTTGCCGATTGCTCTCTGCTCGTTTTCGGCAACGAATTCGTTGAGCGTGTCCGCGACATAAAGGGCGATCTGCCTAAAATTAAAAAGCTCTACTATGTCGGTTCGGCCTGCCCCGAATGGGCCGAAAGCTACTACACCTTTATGTTTTACTGCTCGAGCCGAAAACCTCATATTAAAATTACTGACGACGATTTTGCGGCCATCTACTTTTCTTCCGGTACGACAGGCTTTCCGAAGGCAATATTGCACAAGCACCTCAGTCTTACTCAATCCGCAATTTGCGAGCAGAAGCATCACGGGCAAAAGCACGGAGACTGCTTCCTCTGCATGCCGCCTTTATACCATACAGGAGCAAAGATGCATTGGTTCGGCAGTCTTTTGTCGGGCAGCAGAGCTGTTCTTCTCCGCGGGATAAGCCCTAAGTGGATTTTGGAGACCGCGGCTTCCGAGCACGCGACAAATGTCTGGCTGCTCGTTCCCTGGGCGCAGGACATTCTCGACGCTCTTGACAGCGGAGAACTGAAGCTCTCGGATTATGATTTATCCGAATGGCGCCTGATGCACATCGGCGCGCAGCCCGTCCCCCCTTCTCTTATAAACCGCTGGAGAGCTTACTTCCCGAGCCATCAGTATGACACTAACTACGGGCTTTCCGAATCCATCGGCCCTGGCTGTGTCCATCTCGGTGTTGAAAACACGCACAAGGTCGGTGCAATCGGCGTTCCCGGCTTCGGCTGGGAAACAAAGGTTGTTGACACGGAAAAGAAAGAAGTCCCGCAGGGAGAGGTCGGAGAGCTTGCCGTCCGCGGCCCGGGCGTTATGACCTGTTACTATAAAAACGAAGAAGCGACAAACGAGTCCCTCTCTCCGGACGGCTGGCTATGGACAGGCGATATGGCGAGAATCGATGACGACGGCTTTATCTGGCTCGTCGATCGCAAAAAAGACGTCATCATTATGGGCGGCGAAAACATCTATCCAGTTCAGATCGAGGACTACCTTCGCAGAAACGACAAAATCAAGGACGTTGCCGTTATCGGAAGACCGCATCCACGTCTCGGTGAGATTGCCTGCGCGATAATCGAGCTCAAGCCCGGCGTTACCTCGTCTGAGGATGAAATCAATGAATTCTGCCTTGCTCTTCCCCGCTATAAACGTCCGCGTGAAATCATTTTCGACAAAGTTCCGCGTAACCCGACCGGCAAAATAGAAAAACCCGTCCTTCGCAAAAAATACGGCAGTGTCGACATCGTTTCGATGCAGACCGGAACCGCAAAATAGCAATAATCCCGCAGACCTTCTGGTCTGCGGGATTATTGCTGTCGAGTTTTTTATAACGGCACTTCAGCTGCCGCCTTCTTTGCTTCTCCAAGCTCATTGAGTACCGTAAAGCCGAGTATCATCGCGCCGCCGATGAGCTGCAAAAAAGTGATGCTCTCATGCAGGAACACGATGGAAACGACGACGGCGATAACAGGGTCAATGTAGGCGAACAAGGCGACCTTTTGACCGGAAAGGTTGCTGATTGATGAAAAATAGATACAATAGGCAAAAGCCGTGTGAACAAGACCCAGCACCGCAAGACAGATGAAGCCGTTTTGAGAAAGCTCCGAGACATGAAAACCCGATGTCAGCGGAACGTAGACCGCAAGAACAGCAAGCGCCGCAAAGAACTGAAATATTGTCTTGTCAATACCGCTAACGGATTTTATGCTCTTGTTGATAATAATGATGACTGCGTAGCAAACCGCGGCGGTAAGCGCAAGCAAAATCCCGATAAGCTCTTTTTCTCCTCCGCCCGACCTTGCTCCTATAATCAGAACCAGACCCACCGTAGCAAGTGCAAAGCACAAAAGCTGCTTAAGCGTGATATGTTCCTTGAAAATGAGAGGCGAGGCGAGCATCAGTAGAACCGGGCAGAAATAATAGCTCAGCGTCGTAACGGAAACCGTCGTATATTTGAAGGCTTCGAAAAAGAGTATCCAGTCAAGGCCGATCAGTATGCCTGAAACTGCGAGCCTTAAAATATCGCTCTTGGCCTCTTTGAACGGGAGCTTTTCGCGCCTTATCAGCTTATAAATAAGAATAGCGGCAACGGCTATAGCGACACGCCAGAACGCAATCTCGCCGCTGGAAACGGAAATGTTCTTCACAGCGAGACTTATGGTGCCGTAAATCGTCATCGCGGCGACATTTTCTATAAGACTTTTACTGACCAACCGTATTTGTCCTCAGCTTTCCCCCACTGTATTCCTGTGAGAGTGTCATAAAGCTTCTGAGTCAACTGACCTATCTTGTTGCCGCAGATAACGTACTTGTCGCCTCCAAAAGCCAGCTCGCCTATCGGGGAAATTACAGCCGCCGTACCGGTGCTCCATGCCTCCTCAAGCGTACCGTTCTTCGCTGCCGCTATGAGCTCGGAAACCGGCAGGTCGCGCTCCTCAACTACGTAGCCCCAGTCCTTCATCAGCTCAATGCAGGATTTGCGCGTGATGCCCGCTAGCACGCTGCCCGTAAGCGCGGGTGTGACAATCTTTCCCCCGAGCTTGAACATGACGTTCATCCCGCCGACTTCCTCAATGTTGCTGCGCGTAACGCCGTCGAGCCAAATGACCTGACTGTAGCCCATCTTTTCCGCATTCTGCGCCGCGCGTAGGGACGCAGCGTAGTTGCCGCCGCATTTTGCGTAGCCTGTGCCGCCGCGTACCGCCCTTACATCCGTCTTCTCAATCATGATGGGTACGGGATTGAGGCCCTGCGGGTAATAGCTCCCGACAGGACAGCAGATCACAGCAAAAAGATAGCTGTCGGCTGCGTGGACACCGAGATGCGGCGTCGTTGCAATGATGAACGGGCGAATATACAGAGAGCTGTCCGGCTCCTTCGGAACCCAGTCTTTATCCAAAGTGACTAGCGCCTTAATCGCCTCAACAAAGTCCTCTTCAGGAAGCTGTGGTATGCACATGCGCTCGGCAGAACGGTTGAAGCGTTTTGCATTTTCGTACGGGCGGAACAGTAGTATCTCTCCGTTTGAAGTGCAGTAGGCCTTCATACCTTCAAAAATTTCCTGAGCGTAGTGGAGAACGACGGCCGCGGGAGAAACCGAAAAATCTCCGTAGGGTACAATACGCGGATCATGCCAGCCTTTGCCTTCGTCATAATCCATTAAAAACATGTGGTCGGTAAAATATCTTCCGAAAGGTATCCCGTCAATCGAGGGCTTTTCCTTCATAACGGAGGCCTTTTCGATTTTAATCTTTTCCACACAGATCACGCTCTCTTTCATTGTTTAAGTATTAACTTAAGATTTTACCATTTCCACGGCATATTTCAAGGCTAAACTGACCATATTTCGAATATTTGTAATTTACGTTGTTTTGCACTTTAATTCGCTGACTTTTTTTGTTTCAAAAGGCAAGTATTCAGCTTCTTATCTTGTCTTGCAGACGGCAGTATAGTATAATAGACAAAATATACGAACATTAGGACGATTATAAAGGGAGAAAAGATCAATGCTAAAAGTGGAGCACGTAACAAAAAAATACGGAAAACTGCTGGCAAACGACGATATTTCGTTTTTTGTGGACGAGGGACAGATTGCCGTCCTTGTCGGCCCTAACGGAGCCGGAAAATCGACTGTCATCAAATGCATAGCCGGACTTCTGAGATTTGACGGAAATATAGCTATCGGTGGTTTTGACAATAAGTCGGTCGACGCAAAAAGACTAATAGGCTATGTCCCGGAAATGCCCGCCGTATATGACCTGCTGACAATTTCTGAGCACATGGAGTTCATCCGCCGCGCCTATCGCCTTCCTGACGACGGCTATGATAAGTATCTTCTTGAACGCTTTGAGCTGTGGGACAAAAAGGATAAGCCCGGCAAGGAGCTTTCAAAGGGTATGCAGCAAAAGCTTTCAATTTGCTGCACACTTTTGCACAGACCTCGTGTAATCGTCTTTGACGAACCGCTTATCGGTCTTGACCCGCATGCCATCAAAGAACTCAAAAACACTTTCACTGAGCTGAAGCAGCAGGGCTGTGCGCTTCTTATCAGTACACACATGCTTGACAGCGTCGAAGATTTCTGGGATGTGGCTCACATTATGATGAACGGTCGCTTTGCCGCGACTAAGCACAACACTACCGAAGAAAACGGCGAAAAGAGCCTTGAGGAGCTTTTCTTTGAAATCACCGAAGGTAAAACGGCGGAGGTTTCGGAATGAACGGTAACGCTCTCGGGTATCTGCTTCACACAAAAATACGCAACCAGCTTGCGGGCTTCTTCAAAAAGCCCGTGAGGCTGATTTATATCGTTGTTTTTGTCGGGCTGCTTGTTGTGACCATGATTGGCGGCAAGGAAGGGGCGACGGCGTCAGACAGAGTCATCAGGGACATTTCGGAGCTGACCGCCGGTCTGAACGCGCTTTTTATCCTGATTTTTTCGACGACTCTTTTCGGAGGGTTAAGCAAGGGCAGCTCCTTTTTCAGAATGTCAGACGTAAACTTTCTCTTCCCTTCTCCGCTTAATAAAAGAAGCATACTCTTCTATGCCCTTATCCAACAGATATGGTCGTCAATGCTGATTGGAATCTTTATTCTTTTCCAGTATACTATGCTTCATGTCAGCTACAATCTGAGTGTTTTGGGACTCTTTCTCATTTTCTTTGTTTATTCGCTCACTGTTTTTCTCGGTCAGACCCTCGCGATGTTCCTGTACACCTACGTAAGCGACAGCGATAAAAAGAAAAACGCCGCAAAAACGGCGCTTTATATCATTATTGCGGGGCTTCTTTTGTATATCGGGCTCAATGTGCTTCAGAACAGGACCGAAATCATAAAATGCCTTGCCGAAGTCGGCAACAGTCTTCCGGTTGTTCTCTTTCCCTTTGCGGGCTGGATGGGCGGCTTTGCGGGCAGCCTTCTCAAGGGCGAGTATCTACACTCCGCTTTTTGGCTTGCCCTTTCTGCCGCTGGCTTCGTTGCAATGCTCATAGCGATGTCGCGTTCCAAGCGCGAATATTATGAGGATGTCATATCCTCCGCCGAAACAATGCAGAACGCAGTTAATTCCATGAAAGACGGGATTACGCCTGAAGCGTCGCCCAGAGTTATCAAGGTCGGCAAGGAGGGCATAGATAAGGGCGAGGGCGCGTCGGTGTTTTTCTACAAGCATTTGCTAGAAAACAGACGCGCAAGCAAAGTTCTTGTTAAGCCCATGTCTTTGCTCTTTATGGTAATGACAATTTTTTTCGCTGTCTTTCTGAAAGGCGAAGGAATACTGCCGATTTTCATTTTTTCCGTATATATGCAGATATTCTCTGTTGCCGTCGGCAGGTTCAACCGGGAGCTTACGAAGCCCTTCATCTATCTTGTGCCTGAACCGCCTTTTAAGAAAATGCTATACGCGCTTGCGGAAACGATGCCCACTGAGCTTATCGAAAGCGCGCTGGTCATCATCCCTGTTTCAGTCATATTAGGCACACCGGCATATGTCTGCATCCTTTGCATAATTGCGCGGCTTACTTTTTCATTCCTTTTCATAGCGTCAAGTCTTTTAATTGAGCGCATCTGGGGCGGTTCACTTTCGAAGCTGGCCGGTATTTTCATCTATCTTCTGGCTGATATTCTGCTCGCCCTGCCCGGCATAGCCCTTGCGATTTCTTTAAGTATCGGCGGAATATCGCTTTTCAGTTCGGATTTAACGGTGTTTATATCTCTTGCCCTTATGAATATACCGGTAGCTTCGCTGGTCATTTATCTTTGCAGGAATGTTCTGCAATACGCAGAGACATGAATTTAGAAAAACGGCCCTTTCGAAAGGAAGGGCCGTTTGCTATTTTCAACCGCCGACGCTGCTGGTTTGCAGCACTTCAAATTGCTTTGAGCTCAAATCCATCGTTTTTATAAACACCTGCTTTTTAATTGCCTCGCCGTTTTCGTCAAATGAGATGCCTCCGGTAACGCCCTCATATTTGAGGGTTCGCAGGGCCGCCGTTATCGCCTGCGGCTCGATTGAATCCGCAGCCTTTATAGCCTCAACTATCATCATATAGCCGTCATAGGCTGTTGCGGACGCCGTAGAAGTGTAGCCATTGCCGCCGTTATCTTTAAGACGCTGCGCATCTTTGCTTATCCAAGTTGAATAGCTGTCCGCAAATTCCGCTGAAACGGGGTCGGCTGCCTCGCTTGAGTCAAACTCCGAGGCAAAGTAGACCTCTCTTGATGCTGCGCCGACATCATTAAGAAGAAGCGACGAATCCCAGTTTTCAAGGCCCATAACCGGGCAGACAAGCCCTTCGTTTCTTGACTGGCTGATAAAATAAGTAGCTTCAAAAGCGCCGGAGAGCATTATGACGAAGTCTGCGTCGCTATTGGAAATCTCTTTTGCAAGCGAGCGGAAGTTCTCCTGCCCGAGCTGAAAGCTGAAATCCGTAACTTCTCCGCCCAGCTTTTTGAAGGCTTCCGTGAATACCCTGCCTGTTTCTTTAGAATACTCGTCTCCCGTCTGCGTAAGGAGCGCAGCGTGTTTCAAATCCATGCTGTCGGCTAAGTTCGCCATTATTCCACTTTGCAGCGAATCAGTGCAGCACAGACGAAAATAGCCGCTGCTGTCTTCTGTTGCTGAACGGCTGGAGCAGGAAACGCCCACGAGCGGGATACCGTTTCCCTCAAGCACCGACAATCCGGCATTAGTCTCTTTCGCACTGTAAGAGCCAAGAACCGCGCATACATCTGACTTTATCAGAGCCTGCGCGGGAATTACCGAGCCTTCTTCGTAAGCCCCGCAATCCGCTTCCACGAGCTTAATATCGTATGTGACTCCGGCAATATCCACAGTCGGGCAGACTGAATTTGCATAGCGAATACCTAGTGCCTCGCTCAACCCTCCCTGCGAATAATCGCCTGTCAGAGGTTCATACACGCCGATATATATTATATTTTTCTCTTTTTCGCCGCTTCCGAAAGCACTTATTTTATCCCAGTCGTCACGACTTTCCAACAATATAAACAGCGCGGCAACAAAAAGTATCGCAAGGAACGGCAACAGAATTTTTTTCATCCGAACTCCGATTTCTTGTTTTAATCTGTATTACCAAATAATATGCCGATATGATACAGCAAAACGGCTTCGAAATCAAGGCGTTCTATTTAAATTATGCGTTTCAATACGCTCTACATCATTTTAGGGCTTGTCCGCCAGTCGGCGCTGCCCCTGCGCTCCTCGACTGCCTTATAGCCCAGAACGTAAAGATCGTGCGCGCTTGAGCACAGTTCGAACAGGCTTCTGCATTCTTCAGACAGCTCTTTTACCGACGCCGGTTTTGTTATCACAGGAACTGAGGCCTTATCGTTAATGGTTTTCAAAACGGATTTCCCCATTTCGTTAGCCGCCAGCACTCTTGCATAAGGCGGCAGTCCCTCTGCCTCGCCTTTTTTTATACCCAAAGCGGCGCAGAGGCACATACGCCTCAGACGCGAAAGAGCGTATCGTTTGGATTTGGCCGCCGAGAGAATGCCGTCCAGAGAGCTTTCTTCCCGAGCGGCTGCAAAAAGACGGTTTCCCAAACCTTCGGAGTCGTCCGGAATACCTGCAAAGTCCGTTTCATTCATCATGCGCAGGCGCGAAAGCACGGCGCTTTCAAGGTCCTCCATTAAAACGGGTCCTCTGCCCTGTTCCTTTTCACGCTTATACAGCGCATAAGCGTCTCTGGGAACATAGTTTTTTATGGGTCTTTCCATTGCAAGCATACTGCGTATATCGGAAGCGGACCCGCCTTCCTCGTCATGTCCCGCGCCTGTCCTTTTGACTGTAAGAGGTTCCATTCTCAGACGAAGCGCATAAATTGCTTTCAGGTATTCCACCGCCAGAATGTTGTTCGGACTTCCGAGGTGATCGGCAAGGCTCCCGATGCTTTTCGAGAGCGCCGCCTGCCTTGCCGCGGCATAAGAAATACCTGATTTGAGTTCCTCACGTATTTCGGCGTCAAGAGCGGGGTCAATAAGAGCGGTAGCCAGTGAATTCAAAATTCCAATGTCACCGCATTCGCTGCCGAAACTCAGATAATCAACGCAGTTAAGCTCTCCCAAAAGACCTGCGGCGCCCATTGCAAAGCCTTCGGCGGAAGACAGCGCCCAGGGCAGCGGAAGCTCGATGACCAAATCGGCGCCGCATTTTACAGCTGCTTCCGCGCGAGCATATTTTGAAAATACGGCCGCTTCTCCTCTTTGAACAAAATCGCCCGACATTACGCAGACGACAGCCGTGTCACGCGAAACGGCCTTTTTGCTCTCCTCGATATGAAGTCTGTGTCCGTTATGGAAGGGATTGTATTCCGCAATTATTCCGATTATTTTCATTTCGGCTCCTTTTCGTCAAGTTATGTGGGAATATAACTAATAAATATTAAATAGGCTTGATTTATTATGTTTATTTGGATTAAAATAGCATGGTGTGTTATTCGAATATAATATATGCTTATATTACATTCAAACGATAAGGATATCAACAAAGAAAGGGTCATTTATATGAAGATTTTGGTAATAAACGCGGGAAGCTCGTCCCTGAAGTATCAGCTTTTTGATATGGAAGGCGAAAAAGTACTGGCAAAGGGGCTTTGCGAGCGTATAGGAATCGACGGTCACCTGAAGCACCGCCCTCTTATCGAGGGAAAAGACGTCTTTGACGAGGGTGTAAATCTACCAACTCATGCGGAAGCTATTGCAGCCGTCATTGATAAGCTGACCTCAAAAGACTTCGGTGTCGTTTCTTCAATGTCCGAAATCAACGCGGTAGGTCACCGTGTCGTTCACGGCGGCGAGTTTTTCTCCTCTTCCGTACTTATCACTGACGAAGTTATGAAAGCAATCGAGGACTGCACCCCTCTGGCTCCTCTCCACAATCCCGCCAATATCACCGGTATCTATGCCTGCAAAAAAGTTATGGGCGATAAGGTCCCGCAGGTCGCAGTATTTGATACGGCTTTCCATCAGACAATGCCCGGCAAGGCTTTCACATACGCTATCCCCAAGGAATATTACGAGAAGGACAAAATCCGCCGTTACGGTTTCCACGGAACCAGCCACCGCTATGTTGCCTCACGTGCAGCCGCTATGCTCGGAAAACCGATTGAGGAGCTTAAACTCATCTCTTGCCATATGGGCAACGGCAGCTCCATCTGCGCTATCGACGGCGGAAAAAGCGTTGATACCTCAATGGGCTTCACTCCGCTTGTCGGGCTTCCCATGGGAACCCGCTGCGGCGACCTTGACAGCGGAGTTATACAGTACCTTATGAATAAATACGGCTATTCCATCGATGAGATGATGAACATACTCAACAAAAAGTCCGGAGTTCTCGGAGTTTCCGGGGTTTCAAGTGACTTCCGCGACCTGGATGCAGCGGCGGCTGCCGGAAACAAGGACGCAAAGCTCGCGCTCGATCTTTTCCATTATGACGTAGCGAAGGTCATCGGCTCTTATGCCGTTGCGATGAACGGCGTCGATGCAATCATCTTCACGGCAGGTATCGGCGAAAACAGCAAGGAAACAAGAGCCGCTATCTGCGAGTACTTCACCTTCTTCGGCTGCATGGTTGATTCCGAGGCAAACTCGAAGCGCGGCGAGGAAATTGAGATTTCCTCGCCGGACAGCAGAATAAAGCTCCTTGTAATACCTACAAATGAGGAGTTGGTTATTGCAAGAGATACCGAGGAATTGGTTAAATAGTTTTATTAAAGCTCCCGCCGGCAAAAAATGTCGGCGGGAGCTTATTTTGTATTTCAGTAGAATTCTTTCAGCAGGAGCTCAAACAGTCGGATATGATTTTCTTCGTCCATGATTATTCTTTCTAGCAGCGCCTGTACATTTTTATCGCTTATTTGGGTTATACGGGTTTTGTAATTTGCGATTGCCGCCTTTTCACTTGCAATGTTCTCCTTCAGATAGCATTTCGGGTTAGTTTCATAGCTTAAATACTGAGAGTTCCAGAAACTGCATTTGCAGCCCGACTGAACAGCTATGCGTGGATTTCCGCCGAAGGCTTCGATTAGCTTTCCGATATATCCAAAATGCCGCATTTCAACAATTGAAATACATTTCAGGGTATCCGAGATTCGCTGATTCGTAGTTACGATATTTTGAAATCCATAAACGGATACAGCGCTCAACTCGCTTACGACGCCGGCATAATCGTTTGTCAGAAGCGAAGCGTAATAAAGGTTCTTCCCATCTGTTTGTACGGGAGGATATGGAATCGGAAGTTCGCAGCTCATCATATTTTCATTCATATTTGCCTCCGTATCAAAAAAACAGACTTCATCGCGGAAGTCTTAATCTGATAATACTATATGAGCAAAGATGTTTTCTGATGACAGGTTTCGCTTATGAGATAAATAATTCAGGGGGGCGCAGCCTAAGCTGTGTCCCCCTGATAAATTGTTGTTGAGTTTATGCCTTGTGCTTTTTGATCTCTTCCGTAAGTATCGGAAGAATCTGGAACAGATCCCCGACAACGCCGTAATCCGCAACGTTGAATATCGGAGCTGTCTCGTCCTTGTTAATGGCAATAATTATCTTTGAACTGCTCATTCCGGCAATGTGCTGAATGGCTCCGGAAATACCGCAGGCGATATAGATTTTCGGACCGACAGTTTTTCCGGTCTGTCCGACCTGGTGAGAGTGAGCAATCCAGCCGGCGTCGACTGCCGCGCGGGATGCGCCGACAGTTGCGCCGAGAACCTCCGCAAGCTCGCGGATAGGCTTGAAGCCTTCGGGACCGCCGACTCCGCGTCCGCCGGATACGATAATCTCGGCACCTTCAAGGTCAACTATCTCACCGGCAGCTTCCTTGATAACTTCAAGCAGCTCGGTGCGAATCTCTTCGGGTGCTACATGTATGTCTTCCTTGATGACTTCGGCTGTTCGAGACTCGTCGGGTGTTCCCTTTTTGAAAACGCCGGGACGGACTGTACCGATCTGAGGACGATGGTCGGGGCAAAGGATGGTCGCCATAAGGTTTCCGCCAAAGGCGGGACGCGTCCATGCGACGTTGCCGGACTCTTCATCTATAGCAAGCTGCGTGCAGTCGGCTGTAAGACCTGTCCTAAGGCGGCAGGAAAGACGGGGGCCGAGATCGCGTCCTGTGTTAGTTGCGCCGATAAGAATGCTTGTGGGACCGTATTTCTCAACAAGAGTATAGATGGCTTTTGCATATGCGTCCGTTGTATAGTGCCTGTATTCACTGCCGTCAACGGCGATAACTGTGTCTGCTCCGTAAGCGGTTGCAGACTTGACGGCGGAGTCGATGCTGCTGCCGATAACGATACCGACGAGCTTGCCGCCCTGCTTGTCAGCAAGACCGCGTCCGGTTGAGAGAAGCTCAAGTCCGACGTTCTTTGCGGAGCCGTCTTCACTGGTTTCTATAAATACCCATAAATCCTTGGTTTTTGCTTCCATTTTCGTTTCCCCCCTTAAATGATGCCGTCAGCAACGAGCATGTCAAAGAGCTTCTTTGCCGTTGCCGCGCTGTCGTCTTCGTGGATTTTCACTCCGCCGCTCTTTACAGGAGGTGTAAAGGTCTTTTTAACCTTTGTAGGCGAACCCTTCAGGCCGATTCTCTCTCTGTCCATTGAGGGCATATCGTCGGCGCAGAGCATTGCAATCTCGGCACGGTTCGCGGCCATTTTCGTCTTAATAGTGGGATAACGGGGATCAAAGGCAGGTTTTGTGACCGTTATTACGCAGGGTGCCTTGATTCCGATTACTTCGCAGCCTTCCTCGGCTTCTTTCTTGACCTTGATCTTGCCGTCTTCATTAAAGACTTCAAGGGCATAGGTCACCTGGGGCAGGTTCAGGTGCTCGGCGATTTCGGGACCGACCTGAGCGGTATCGCCGTCGATTGCCTGCTTGCCGCAGAATATGATATCGAACTTGCCTTCGAGCTCCTCGAGCTTCTTGATGGCGCAGGAAAGAATGTAGCTGGTTGCAAGGGTGTCGGACCCTGCAACAGCGCGGTCACATACAAGGTAAGCCTTGTCGCCGCCCACTGCAAGGCACTCTTTGAGAGCGTTCTTAGCCTGATCGGGACCCATCGACAGAAGAACGACCTTTGATGAGGGATCTTTATCCTTAATTCTTGCGGCCGCTTCCAGAGCATAAGCGTCAAAGGGATTGACTATGCTGGGAACGCCATCACGTATAAGGGTGTTCTTAACAGGGTCTATCCTGATTTCAGTGGTATCAGGCACCTGTTTGATACAAACAAGCATGTTCATGACAGATATTTCCTTCTTTCAAATTTAGGCTTCTTCCGAATGTCCGAGCTATCGAATTTACCCAAAAACAGGGATAAACAGAACCTAATTTATATAGCTCATTGCGCCCGAAATTGCCGATATTTCCACAGGAATTTATTATACATATCAATAAATAATATGTCAACAATTAAAGACCATTTGTGTATATATTCCTCGTATTATGGGACTAATTCCAATTAATTATGCATTTATTAAATGGTTACGCCAATAGATGCTGCTCCGGATTCCCAGTCTTCCGCCAAATCAATAAGTCCGCACAGACACAAAGTGTTTATGCGGACTTATTGCTGAAATTACTTCAACCGCAGAAGCATATCTGAGTTGTTTTTATAATATGTTTATGTATTGGCTATATTTATTAAAAGCCTTACATAAGCCCGGAAGCCTTGAGCAGGGACTTTACGATGACCATGCGCTGAACCTGGTTGGTGCCTTCGTAAATCGTAGAAATCTTAGCGTTTCTGTAGATGATCTCGATAGGATATTCCTTGCTGTAGCCGTTTCCGCCGTGAATCTGGATGGCGTCTTCCGAGGTCTTAATAAGGGATTCGGAAGAGAAGGACTTGGAGGAGGACGAAAGCGCGCTGTCGATGACACCTGCGTCAATGCCCGAGGCGACCTTATAAGCGAGAGCTCGGGCTGCTTCGTAGCGAATTTCCATATCCGCAATCATGAACTGGATAGCCTGGTTCTGAAGGATGGGCTGGCCGAAGGTAACACGCGTTGCGGCATATTCGATGCACTTGTCGATGCAGCTCTTCATAGCGCCGCAGCAGGCAGCACCTACGCCCGCGGGACGGGTTATGTCGAAAGTGCTCATTGCAATCTTGAAGCCCTTGCCTTCCTGTCCGACAAGGTGATCGGCAGGAATACGCACATTGTCGAAAATGACTTCGCAGGTGTTGGAAAGACGTATGCCCATCTTGTCCTCTTCCTTGCCGCAGGAGATGCCTGCGCGGCTGCGCTCAACTATGAAGCAGGAAAGTCCGCGTGCTCCCGCGCTGGGATCTGTTACCGCAAAGACTGTATAAATGCTTGCATTGCCGCCGTTTGTGATAAAGGCCTTTGTTCCGTTGATGACGTATTCGTCGCCATCTTTGACAGCTGTTGTACGGAGAGCCCCAACGTCGGAGCCTGCGTCTGCCTCGGTAAGGCAGAAAGCGGAAAGTCCGCCGGCAAGTATGAAGTCAGCGTAAAGCTGTTTCTGAGCGTCCGTGCCGAAAAGCTTAATAGGCGTGTAGCAAAGGCCGCATGCACCGATTGTAGTAGCAAAGCCGACGTCCTGATAGCCGATTTCTTCAAGAATAAGGGAGTTGGTCACTTCACCCATTCCGCCTCCGCCGACGGACTCCGGAAGCGTGATGCTGGTAAGACCCATATCCGCGGCCTTTTTGACGACATCCATAGGAACTTCATTTTTCTCGTCGCATTCCTTGATTCTTTCCCAAGGGAGTTCCTTGCGGATAAAGTCGCGTGTCATAAGCTGAATGTCAATCTGGTCCTGAGTTAAGCCGAAGTCTTCTTTCATTGTTGTATCTCCTTTTTGATAAATTCGAATACGGTACGAAACCCTACAGCGGTCATAAATTCTTGAGACGAATCGTATCGCTTCATTTAACAAAGTGAGCAGCCGGTTTTTACCTTCACTGTATTTGCCCGGGCAAAAGCAAAGTTCGCCAATTGAAAGACAATGTTAAAAACTTGACAGGTCACATTTTCCTTATTATACTTCAATATTTACGTATTTGCAATGCTTTTATCGACTTTAACGTATCGATTTTGCGTATAAATTGACTTAAAATAACAAGCCTGATTTGTGACATTTTGAAAAATATATTCTGCGAAAGCCGTTGTTTGATAGCCACTTCCTATAGTTCGCATAAAACAAAAGAAAAACACAATATTTCCTTGACAGTCAGCCTTGGAATATGAGAATATTATTAAGGTAAGGTCGAATTATGTAAATAACTGTCTTCATATGGTTTATTAAAAATTTCAGGAGGGATTATTATGGCATTCTGCACCGAATGCGGGTTCAAACTTCCCGATGATGCGGTATTCTGCCCCAATTGTGGCGCCTCACTCATCACTGCTCCAAAAAACGAAAATGTTGGCGTTGAAGCTCCTGCTGCTCCCGCGCAGGCGGACTTTACCGTGGCTCCCGCCGCAGAAGTACCCCTGAGTGAAGCCGTGCCCGTCCCCGGTTCTTTCCAGACAAGCGGAGCATATGAGGCTCCGGCGCAGGCAAGTTACGCGGTGCCGACGCAGGGTACATATACGCCTCCCCAGCAGAACAGCTTTGTACCCCCTCAGCAAAACTCATATGTTCCCTCAAATCAGGGAGCATATATCCCGCCGCAGCAACCTGCATATAACGCTCCGAATGCTTACGGTTTTCCCCCACAGGGCGGTGTCGCTGTTGCGACAAAGCCCAAGAAGAAGCTTGGTGCCGGAGCAATAGTCGGAATCGTTATCGGCGGTCTGGCTGCTCTCGCACTCATTATAGTTCTGGTTTCTTCTCTCTTCGGAGGAAGCCCCTATGTGGGCTATTGGGAATCCGTTGCAGTCGATGTCGGCGACGGCATCGTTTCTCAGGATTACTACGGAACGAGCATAGCCGGCGCTCTTGGCATGCAGATAAACAGTGACGGCACCATTTATCTTGCCTCGTCCAGCGATACTGAAATAATCGAAGGCACATGGGAAAAAACTGATGACGGAATTATCATAACTACCTCCGATAACACATATTCCATGGACTATGATGACGACCAGCTCATTCTGCTGCAGGAAGGCGAAACCTATTACTTTGAGATTATCGAAGATCACGATATCAATAACCCGACAGTCCCGCACGGTTCCCTGGCAGACACTGATGTGACTGATGACCCTGCCGTAGCTGGCGGGATTGCAGGAAGCGGTGCAGTCGGTTACGACAGCTTTTATATCACCGTTACCGGAGCCGAAGATTTTGTAGATGTAGACGGCGAGTCTGCGATACGTATATACTATGATTTCACAAATAATTATTCGGATGATTTTGCTTCTGCCGCATATGATGTTCTGAGCTACTACGCGATACAGGACGGTTCCTACTTAACGGAGACCTATTCCTACGACTATGACAGTGTTGCCAGCAACAGCTCTTACAACATCAGACCCGGCGTAACGATGCAGTGCTGCTCTGAATTTAAGTACGACCCCTACGGCGGGAGTGTTGATTTCAGCGTCTACAGTTATTACGACGATGAAAGCGGCGGAGTTGTAACTGCCTCTTATATTCCTGGAAGTCTGCCGGGAGCGCCCGCACCCTATGTTCTCGTACCGATTACCGATCCTCAATGGACAACAAACATGCCCGGTGAGGGCGACCTTGACGGCTTCTATGTTGCCGTAACAGACGGCGAACTTGTAAGCGACGCAAACGGAGACCCCGCCATCAGGATTTATTATCAGTTTACTAACAACGGCACCTACACAACAAGTATGTCAAACGAGCTTTCCCCATTCACATATCAGGACGGCGTTTCGCTTGACACCACATACGAAACAGTCGACTCTGAAACGGATATGAACTATTATGCGGATGTTGCCCCGGGAAGTACAGTCACGGCGTCCTGCGTGTATGCTTTGAGAAATCAGACCTCTCCCGTTGAGGCTGAAGTCGAAACCTATACGCTTGGTCTTGCCGTCGGTCAGACTTACTATTTTGACTGATTAAAGCAAAGGACAAATAAGACGCAGAGCTTCGGCTCTGCGTCTTATTTGTCCTTTGCGCCTTCTTCACAGAAAGGAATTATGGATCCTGCGTCAAATACGGGCCTCTCCGTTAAATAGACGGGACTGATTCCGTGCCGTTTTAAGAATTCTTCAATTTTCTGTTTATCCGGATGCTTTTCAAGCGTTCCCGTGAAAGCCATAATATCCGATGAGAGTTTAAGCGCTGAGCCTCCAATGAAGCCCCGGTCAAAACCTTCAAGCGATATGAAGCCCGGGGAAATTTCCAGAACCTCGATATCCTCCCGCCTCATCGCCGTTATAAGACCCTTATCGGCGCTGATGGCGGCGTTTTCGCTTACGGGGCAGACAGCGCATTTAGCATAGCCCTGCTTAACACTAAATAGGCTTTTCCCGAATAAGTTTATAATGCGGCTGTCGCACAAATTCTCGTTATGAAAGATTTTGCCGCCGATTAAAAGGGCGCAAAGGAAAGCGTCATTGGGGTAGCTTTTGCCGAAGTTTGCTTTAGATACGATGATTTCTGCTCCAAGCTGTCTTAATTCCTCAGCAAAGGCGCTTTCAGCGGCGTGTTTAGAAAGCAAAAATTGATTTTCGCCGATGTGAAAAAGGCTTAAATCAATGTGCGAGGAGAGCCGCGGGTCAATGTAAGGATTTTTCGGACAGCGCAGTACCCTGACGCCGTACTGCTCAAGCGCTTTTTCAAGCGCAACTGAATACTTCTCCCCTATTGCCGCGACCGTTACTTTTCCGTCGGGCAGGTTCGGCAGCTTTACGAAGTTTGTCATTTAATTCCTCCGGCTTTTACAAAAGCACCGCCGAAATCGCCTCGCGGATATTTTTCACGGAAATGAGTTCAAGACCTTTCGGTGCCTTGATTTCATCCCTTATATGAGCCGGAATTACACAGCGTTTGAAGCCCAGTCGCGCGATTTCATTAAGGCGCTGATTAAGGGCGGTCACGCTTCGTATCTCGCCGGTAAGTCCGACTTCGCCTACGGCGGCAAGGTCGTTTCCGACAGCTTTGTCACGGTGGCTGGAGGCGATGGCGAGAATTGTTGCAAGGTCTGCGGCGGGCTCGGTAAGCTCCATTCCGCCGATAACGTTTATATAGGCGTCACAGCTTCCGACTGCTATGCCTCCTCTTTTTTCGAGCACGGCAAGTAAAAGCGTCGCTCTGTTATAGTCTATGCCATTGGAGTTTCGCCTAGCGGCGTTGAAGCCGCTGGGCGTGACAAGCGCTTGTATCTCCGCCAGAATCGGGCGGGTACCCTCCATTACGCAGGTAACGCAGGTTCCGGGACTGTTCAGCGGTCTTCCGGAAAGCAGCATTTCGGAAGGGTTTTTTACCTCTGTAAGGCCGCTGTCCCCCATTTCGAAAACTCCGATTTCGTTGGTTGAGCCGAAGCGGTTTTTTGCCGCTCTGAGGATACGGTAGGCCATGCTTCGCTCGCCCTCGAAATACAGGACACAGTCCACCATGTGCTCAAGTACCTTCGGACCGGCAATCGCGCCCTCTTTATTTACATGACCGACGATGAATGCCGTCATGCTGCCGCTTTTGGCAAGCTGCATTATGGCCATTGTGCAGTCCTTGACCTGCGTGACGCTGCCTGGGCTTGCGGTAAGCTCGGGGTTATACATGGTCTGTACGGAATCTATTATTACAATGTCGGGCTTGATATCTCCGACGGCGGCAATTATCTCGTTAAGGTCGGTCTCGGCAAAAACATAGAGTGAAGCGGCGTCAGCTCCGAGGCGTTCTGCGCGCAGCTTCAGCTGCCGCTTGCTTTCCTCGCCCGTTACATAGAGGATTTTTTCGGTTCCTCCGATATTGCCGCAAAACTGGAGCAGTAGGGTAGATTTTCCGATACCCGGTGCGCCGCCGACGAGTACAAGCGAGCCGCGTACGGCTCCGCCGCCGAGAACACGGTCAAATTCCTCAAAGCCCGTTGAAAAGCGCATTTCGTCGTCGGTACCGAGAGACGAGAGAAGCTCGGGAGGGTTCTTCGCAGTCTTGCTTGAGACAAGCGAAGTGCCGCTTTTTGACTTCGTTTCGGCTGGCGCTTCGGTCATTGTGTTCCAGCTTCCGCAGGAGGGGCATCTTCCCGACCATTTCGGTGATTCGTATCCGCAATCGGAGCAGAAAAACACCGTTTTCGATTTCATTGCAACACCTCATTTGTTTGTGTCTTTGTATCGGAGATAGGCGGAAACAAGCGCCGCCGCTATCTTCAGTCTGTAAGTCTCCGTATCCAGAAGTCTTGATTCCTCGGGGTTCGATATAAAACCGCATTCGACTAAAACTGAAGGGCAGCTGACATTCTTAAACAGATAAATGCCTTTGTCCACAGGCATGGCCATTCGTCTGTTTCCGGGACAGAGCGCCGCGTTCATTGTTTCCTGTATCAGGACAGCAAGCGTATCGCTGCCGCCGATTTTTGAATAGAACGACTGTGGGCCGTGTGGTGATTTATGCGGATAACAGTTTTGGTGCACGCTTATGAGCACCGCGTTTTCAGTAACGTTTATCAGCTCGACGCGCCTTTTCTGGTCATATTTCTTTCTTTCCGAGGTGCTTTTTGCCGATTCGTGATATTCAATTTCTTCGCTTTCGCGGGTCATTATAAAATCAATGCCCGTCAAGCCTGAAAGAGCGGCCATTCTCAGCGAAATGTCGAGATTGATTTCACTTTCATATACGCCGGAAAGCGACGTCGCCCCGCCGTCCTCACCCCCGTGTCCCGCGTCAATAACAAGAACGGTTTTCTTTATTTCGCCCGATGTGAAAACGGAATGCAGGTCCAGACTTTCGGATAACACTATGAAAATAATCGCCGCGGCGGCGGCGGTCAGTATCAGAAGCCAGAATATGACGTTCTTCATACTAATTGTTTTTATCACGGCAGTCACCTCGCTGTATCCTATGGCTGCGCCGTGAACGCTATGCAAACAATTCGTGCGGTCTTTAACATTATATAGTCACGCACCGTGCAAGTCAACCTCAGCGTAACGGATGCAAAAACGCCCAAACCGTTTTTATCGGCTTGAGCGTTTGTTTCAGACCTTCAATTCTGTCTCCGATTGAATTACCAAGTTTGAATAGCGTGTGAGCACTGGTCTCACTTCATTCTGCAAAAACTCCGTGACCTGCTCCTTTGACCGTCCGATATATTCCCGCGCGTCCATGTTAGCCGTTATCTCTTCTTCGGTCAGCCCGAAAAGCTGATCGGAGGCTATGCGCTTTATCAAGTCGTTAGGAAGCCCCTGCTCTTTGACGACGGCTCCCGCCGCAATCGAGTGTACGCGTATCCTCTCGTGCAGTTCCTGACGGTTTCCGCCTTTTTTGACGGCGTCCATCATGATGTTCTCGGTCGCCATAAAAGGCAGCTCCTCGGCTATGTGCTTTTCGATGACTTTCTCGTAGACCTTTATCCCCGAGGCGACGTTGATATATATATTCAGCAGGGCGTCTGTTGCAAGAAACGCCTCAGGCACCGAGATGCGCTTGTTGGCGGAATCATCCAGCGTGCGCTCGAACCATTGATTATACGACGTCATTGCCGGGTTCATCGCGTCCGCAATGACATAACGCGCGAGCGAGCAGATACGTTCACAGCGCATTGGATTGCGCTTGTACGGCATTGCCGAGGAACCTATCTGGTTTGTTTCAAAGGGCTCTTCAAGCTCCTTGAGATGTGACAGCAGACGAAGGTCAGTAGCGAATTTCCCTGCGCTCTGAGCAATTCCCGAAAGGGTTGCGAGGACCGCGGCGTCCGTTTTGCGGGAATAGGTCTGACCCGAAACAGGGACGCAGGCTTCAAAGCCCATTTCATAGGCAATAATGCGCTCAAGCTCAACGCATTTTTCGTGGTCGCCGTCGAAGAGCTCAAGAAAGCTCGCCTGAGTGCCTGTCGTTCCCTTTGAGCCTAGAAGCTTCAGAGAATTTATGCGGTATTCGACCTCGTCCAGGTCGAGCATAAGATCATTTATCCAAAGTGTCGCGCGTTTGCCGACTGTCGTAAGCTGTGCGGGCTGAAAATGTGTGAAGCCGAGGGTCGGAACGTCCTTATATTTATCTGCAAACGCTGATAAACGGTAAATGACGTTGACAAGCTCCGAGCGAATCAGTTCAAGTCCGTCGCGCATAAGGATAATATCCGTATTGTCGCCGACGTAGCAGCTCGTTGCGCCGAGATGGATTATGGGCATCGCTTTAGGACACTGTTTTCCGAAGGCGTGAACATGAGCCATAACGTCGTGCCGCAGCTTCTTTTCCATTTCGGCGGCATATTCATAATCTACTTCGTCGGCATGAAGTTCCATTTCGTCAAGCTGCTCCTGAGTTATGGGCAGACCCAGCTGCTTTTCAGCCTTAGCAAGAGCTATCCAAAGCCTGTGCCAGGTCTTGAATTTCTTGTCCGGAGAAAAGATATATTGCATCTCTCCGCTTGCGTAACGTGAGCACAGGGGACTTTCGTAGGTGTTATTCATCGGCACACAACCTTTCCGTATTGATTATATTATTTTGTGCCAAACAAAGCAATAGCTATATATCAGAACAGGGCTTTTGAACGCTTTCGCCCAAAAGCCCTGTTCTGCGTTATTAGAATTATTGTTGCGCTTTCAAGAACTCCTCGAGTCTTGTGAGTCCCTCGCGTATGTTCTCCATTGATGCGGCATAGGTCCAGCGAACAAAGCCCGGTGCTCCGAAGCCTGAGCAGGGAACGACCGCAACACGGCCTTTCTCCAGAAATGCCACCGCAAAATCGTCATCATTTTCAATGAGCTTCCCACCCATCGTTTTTCCGATTAGTTCATTTATATTCATCATCACATAGAACGCGCCGTCCGGTACTATGCAGCTTACGCCGGGTATTTCGTTCATGCGCTTTACGATATAGTTGCGTCGCACCTCAAAAACCTTGCGCATTGCCTCAATCCCGTCCTGCGGTCCGGACAGGGCCTCAATTGCCGCAATCTGATTCATCGTTCCCGGAGCACCTGTTGAATGACTAAGGCAGTTTGCCATGACCTTGGAAATTTTCGGGTTTGCCGCTGCGTAACCGATACGCCAGCCTGTCATCGCGTAGGACTTCGAAACGCCGTTTATGATAATTGTACGGTCATAGGCGTCCTTTGAAAGCGTTGCGATGCTGACAAATTCTTTATCGTCATATACCAATCCGCAGTATATCTCATCCGCAATAATATAGATGTCGTGTTTCTTGCACATCTCTGCAATAGCTTCAAGCTCACCGCGTGAATATAGCATACCCGTCGGGTTGGAAGGGTTATTGAGGATAAGAGCCTTTGTCTTTTTGCCGATTGCTTCTTCAAGCTGTTCGGGGGTCACCTTAAATGCCTGCTCCTCGCCTGCTTCGACAATCAGTGGAGTTCCTCCCGCAAGGTGTATCATCTCGTAATAGCTGACCCAGTACGGAGCGGGAAGAATTACCTCTTCTCCGGGATTGAGAAGCGCGACCAGCGCCATGTAAACGCTGTGCTTGGCTCCGCTTGCCACGGTAATTTGAGTAAAATCGTAGTCAAGATTGAAGTCGAGCTTCATTCTTGCTGCAATAGCTTTGCGAAGGTTGATAAGCCCCGCCGCCGGCGTATATTTTGTTTTTCCTTCCGTTATAGCCTTAATGCCGGCAGCTTTTATATTGTCGGGAGTGTCGAAGTCCGGTTCGCCTGTTCCAAAGCCGATAACGTCAATTCCTTCGGCCTGCATCTGCTTTGCAAGAGCGTCGACCGCCAAGGTGGTTGAGGCTCTGACTTCCCCCGCGATTCTTGATAATTCTTTCATAACTGCACCATCCAATACAAACTAGAATGAAATTATTATAAGCCCGAATTTTCATCATTGCAAGTAATTTAGTCGATATTCACCATAATGCATAATAATCTGAAACTTAACCGAGCTGAGTAATGCAGAATGACACTATACATTTCTAGCATTACATTATAAGCGGCACTCCCACGGACTGTTCAAAAGCCGGAGCCGCTCAAATGAACGCTCCGGCTTTTCGCTATTTATTTTTTTCCGCACTCTCCTGCGCTTTCCTGAGATTGCACGAGCCGCAGCTACTGCAGCCTGAGCAGTCGCCGCAGGAGCATATACCGGAGCTTCCGCGCTTTACCGTCTTAATAATTATTAAAACGAGTACTGCCAGAACCACGGTGCCGATTACTATAGAGCTTAAGTATTCCGCAATAAATCCGAGCATTCTAATCACCTGCTTTTACGCTCTTCATATATGGGTTTTTTCTCACGACAAAATACACAAGTCCTGCGAATACTGCAATAGCTATTGCAGTCCAGGCACTAAAGTTTCCTCCGCTGAATATAATTCCGAACTGATAAACAACAAGACAAATTGCATATGCAAATACACACATATAGGAAATTGCTCCGAGCGTCCACCTGCTGTCGTTCATCTCCCGTCTGATAGCGCCCATTGCGGCAAAGCAGGGCGCGCAGAGAAGGTTGAAAATCATAAAGCTGTATGCCGACAAACCCGTGAAACTGCTTGCAAGATCCGGCAGGTAAGCGCCGGCTGCTGACGTCGTATTATTGATTCCGTAAAGTATTCCGAAAGTAGCAACGATATTTTCCTTTGCAAGCAGTCCGGAAATAGTTGCAACAGCCGCCTGCCATTGTCCGAAGCCGAGCGGAGCAAATACCGGCGCAAAAAATCTTCCCATATACGCAAGAAGACTCGAGTTGTTGTCGTTTATCATTCCGAGTGTTCCGCCCGCAATGCCGAAAGCCTGCAAAAACCACAGAATGACCGATGAGAGAAGGATAAGCGTACCGGCTTTTTTAACAAACGAGGAAGCGCGCTCCCATGTCGCGCGGGAAATATTTCTGCCGGAGGGCGCGTGATATGGCGGAAGCTCCATCACAAAAGGCGCCTCATCGCCTGCAAAAGGCTTGGTTTTTTTGAGTATTATACCCGATAAAACCACGGCGGTGATTCCGATGAAATATGCCGAGGTCGCAACCCAGCCCGAGCCGCCGAAGAGCGCTCCCGCGATAAGTCCCACCAAGGGCATTTTTGCGCCGCAGGGAATAAACGAAGTCGTCATTACCGTCATTTTCCTGTCGCGCTCATTTTCAATCGTACGCGAGGCCATGATGCCCGGAACGGAGCAGCCGGAACCGATGAGCATCGGGATAAAGCTCTTTCCGGAAAGCCCGAATTTTCGAAATAGCCTGTCCATGATGAACGCGATTCTTGCCATATAACCGACGTCTTCGAGCAGCGAAAGCATCAGAAACAGTATGACCATCTGCGGCAGAAAACCGAGAACGGCGCCTACACCCGCGATAATTCCGTCTATTACGAGTCCCGAAAGCCATGGAACGACGCTAATGCTTTCAAACCAGACCGAGAGATTGCCGCTTATGAGCTTCGCGAACAAGGTCTCGTTGACCCAATCCGAAGCCCAGCTTCCGATTGTTGTAATAGAAATATAATAAATAAGAAACATAACAAGTGCAAAAATCGGCAGCGCAAGAAAGCGGTTAGTTACGATTCTGTCGATTTCATCAGATATTTTCGCTCCTTTGGGATTTTTGCTTTTAACACAGGATTTTACGGCTTTCTCGATATAATCATATCGCTCAATGGTTATTATGCTCTCGGCGTCGTCGTCAAGCTCCTTTTCGCAGTCAAGGATGTGACCTTCAATATGCCTGAGCTCAGCTTCATCCAGATTAAGCTCCTTGAGAACCTCCTTATCCCTCTCGAAAACCTTGACCGCATACCAGCGGAGGTAATTCTCGGGCACTACACCCTCCAAAGATTCCTCGATATGCGCGATTGCGTGTTCAACGTTCCCGCGAAAAATCGGAGGGTTTTTTGCGCCGGTGCCATCCTGAGCAATTTTAACGGCATACTCCGCCGCTTCAAAAAGGCCTTCGCCTCTGAGTGCAGAAGTTTCGACAACTTTGCAGTTCAAAGCCCTACCTAAACATTCAAGATCAATCGTGTCGCCTCTTTTGCGGACTATATCTATCATGTTCAGAGCAATAACAACCGGAATTCCAATCTCGATAAGCTGGGTTGTAAGATAAAGATTGCGCTCGATATTAGTCGCGTCGACAATATTTATTATAGCGTCGGGCTTTTCGCCTACAAGATAGTTTCTTGTTACGACCTCCTCCGGCGAATAAGGCGAAAGAGAATATATCCCGGGCAAATCCTGAATAACAACATTTTTGTCGGACTTGAGTCTGCCCTCTTTTTTTTCAACCGTTACTCCGGGCCAGTTGCCGACGTATTGGCTGCTGCCTGTCAGCTCGTTGAACATCGTTGTCTTACCGCTGTTCGGGTTGCCCGCAAGGGCGATTTTCACACTCATTTGCTTCCCCTCTTTCCGGTCTTAGTTAGAGCTCTCTAACTTGCTTCAAAAATAAAAGATCGGGCCGTTACAGCACTTCGATCATTTCTGCGTCGGATTTTCTGACGGAGAGTTCGTATCCCCTGACATTGATTTCGATAGGGTCTCCAAGAGGCGCGACTTTTCTGACATACAGCTCGGTGCCCTTGGTAACTCCCATATCCATGATGCGTCTTTTGACGGCGCCTTCGCCATGAAGCTTCACAACCCTTACGCTTCCGCCTACATTGACATTCTTTAATGTTTTCATATTCATTCTCCTTACTCGGCTGAACCCTCGAACCTACAAATTCGAATAGTTAGATATCTCTAACCTTGATTTAATAATAACATCGGCGTCTGAATTTGTCAATACCTTTATACTCTTTTTCACTTGTAACAAATATTTCCGCGGAAAGGCTGTTTTGAAGTCTACCCGCGGAAATATCGTATTCATTATTTGCCGGTATCCACGTTTTTCTTTTTCCTGACTGCAGCAAATACGACCGCCGTGCAAAGCACAGCCGCTGCGACGCAGATTACGACGACCGTGGTCACATCATTAGCTGAAGACTGTGGCTCCGCGCCGGGTTCGGGAGTATAGAATTCCGGTGTAGGAACGTCTTTCGCCGGCAATGAGGCGTCTGCAGGGCTTGAGATACAAACCCAGAAGTCTTTAACCGCGTAGTAATAGGTAACAAATCCCCACGATACTCCGTCAATATCCGTGTAAACGCTGTTTATCTGAAAGTTCTCGTCTATATTTTCAATCGGTCCGCGGCTCTCACCGGAATTGGGAAAAGTCCACGCCACGATATTCTGAACATCCTTAAGCTCGGAATAGTCGCCCTCGTAAGGCTTGTATTCGCTGCTGTGTACTCCGTCAAAGCTTACCCGGTCAAACTTCAGCTGGGTTTCGCTGTACTTTATCCAGCCCGTTTTATATTCGCCGTCCAACCTCGGAATCAGTTTATCGCCCTCTTCTGAATATTCGACTACAAACCATGTTTCTTCGCCCTGCTTATAGCTGAACTGCACATGAAACAGCTGTCCGTTGTCCGCAAAGCCGAGACTTGTTCCACCCGGTTTTGAAAAGACCTCCGTGTAGCCGTCCGCACCGTTTGCGTAATAATCGCGGTTAACATATTCGCATTCGTTGGAGTGCGCCATATAAAAATCGTCGTCCGGCGTCCAGATAACATCTGCAAGAGCATAGCCGCCCAGCACGGAAACAAGCGTCACGCACGAAATTATGGTGCGTAAAGTTCTGTCAAAGCTGTTTTTTCTCATATTGGTTCCTCACAGTACAATGTAATTTATCAGAAGACCTGTCAAATACGAAAATGCGTTAACGCCGAGCGAAAACAAAAACGGGCGTTTTATCGCTTCGGCATATCGCCTGTAATACAAGCCCTCCGTCAGTATTGCCGCCGTTTCCAGAACAGAAACCGTCAGAAACTGCGGAACCCCGGTACGGGTATTGAATAAATAGCTCAGCAAAACGACAGGAGGATTTGTGATTACGTTTACGACTAGGACGAGTAAAAGGTCGCTCTTGTTCCTGATTTTCAAAATATAGGCAAAACACAGTTCCAGAACCTCTGTTAGTAACAGAGATATGAGAAGCGTCTCAAAATATTTTAGCTGCATTTCGCCGCTCCTTCAGACCGTAGTATAACAGGCAGGCGGACACAATGCACACCGCCGTATAGCCGTAGGGCAGAACAAGAAAACTTTTCATATCCGTTAGCACGGGGATTATACCCAGGAACAGCCCGAAAGTCAGAATTCCAAAGCCAAAGCCCGGTGACTGCGGAAGTAGATTTCTGACGGCTCCGAGAGTAATCGGCATAGTCATATTGAAAAGAAAAACCGCGAGAATGCCACAGGCAGGCAGCTTATAAAAAAGGAAGAGCGCCGCGCAAATGAAAAGGGAGGCGAAAGACACCCAAATCGCGCCGAAGCGATCCGCCACTATTCCGCCAAGGGCCTTGCCAAGAACAACGGACAAAACAAGCAGCAGCGCATAATGCCGTTCGCCTTTCCAAGGAAACGACAAAGTAATTCCAACATATGAGCGCAGACATACCACAAGGAAAAGGCACAGGAGCATGAACGCATAAGCGCTTCTAAAGTTCGGTTTTTCTCCCGTTATGCATCTGTTTTCCTTACTTTCATTTAGGGAGGGAACGGCTAATAGTATTACTCCGGCACATACGGCTAGCGCGCTGAGCACAGCTAGCATCGGCAGTGCTCCGCTCTTTCCAAGCATAGCGCCGAGGTATATGCCCAGCGCTCCGGGGGAAACAAAAATACCGAGTGCGGCAAACCTTTTTCTGCTTCCGCAGAGTATTTCTCTTCCTGCACCTATGTGGAAAAGTGCGTTTCCAAGCCCTGCTGCCGCGCAAAGCAGGAAGGGTGCTGCGGCAAAAAGCGGCGCAAATGCCGCAAGCATGCAGCCCGAAGCCGCAAAGAAACGGTCACGCCCGATTTTATCGGCAACAAGTCCAAGCGGCATCTGCATAGCAAAGGCGAAGAAATTGTATATTAAAAGGCACATGAGCCATTGCTCCGAGCCGCTAACTTTGCTAAAGATTATGAATGCGCAGGAGAAGTCAACTATAAAGTGTGACATGGAGTACAAGCCCGTAAGCGCAGCGAATTTTCTCATTTCAAACCCACCTTATTTACGAAATAAGACGGCGGGACCTCTAATTTGTTCCCGAATTAAGAAAAATGCCGGCAAATACTAAGACTTGCCGGCTTTTTTCTTGTAGTATCCGATTTTCAACTGGAACAGCGCTGCCGCAAGCAAGAACAGCGTTATAAACAGTCCGCAGTGCAGAAAGAATTCACTCGGCAGTATGCTTATAAACTCGTCGGTTTGCGGATCAAAAATCCATGTAGCTCCGTTAAAGAACAGTTCGTGAAAAATATCAAAGGTTCTTTCAAAATCAATCAGCGCCGCTGACGCGATAATGACCGGAAACGCAAGTGTGACAGCGCCGGAAATTCGAAGTGTTTTTTTAGAAACTGACTTAGCTGCCGTCATTATCGCCAATATGAGCGCCGAAGCCGCTCCGAGTATATAGATGTAATTGAAAACAGCTTTGACCTCGGTAAAATGAAAGCTTGCTCTTGCAGTGTATGCCATAGTCGGAAGCGAAAACTCCTTTTCCGAGAACGGTGAAAGGTAGTCGATTATAGCGTCGTAGTTTTGCAGTATCACAGCTCTGGAAAATCCGCTCTTTTCACTGATTTTTAGGTAGCTGATGTCAAATCTATACGGAAAATCGGTAATATGTATCACGGCCAGCCCAAGGGAAGTCGAAAGCAATAAAACTGTTATGGCTACAAGAAAACATGCAATAGCTTTTTTCATTATGGCTGCCTTTCCATGTCGTCAGTAGTTTTTTTCGGCGGCATACTTCATTTTTTCATCTTTGAAAATATTTCCGTCGGCGCAGTCGATGCATACGGTCAAAGGAAGCCTGTCAACAGTAAGTCTTTTCACGGATTCACAGCCCAAGTCAAAAAACGCAATTTCTTCAGCGCTCAGAACGTGGCTTGCCATCAGGGCTCCCGCTCCGCCGACAGCGCAAAAATATACTGCTTCATTGCGTACTATAGATTCGCAGACTGCCTGTCCCCTCTCGCCCTTGCCAATTATGCCTTTAAGACCAAGTTCAAGAAGCCTCGGTGTAAATTTATCCATACGAATCGAGGTCGTCGGCCCACAGGAACCTACCGGTCTGCCGTTTTGCGCAGGGGTCGGACCAGTGTAATAGATGAGGGCGCCGTCTAAATCGAAGGGCAGGGCTTCCCCTCTGTCCAGAAGCTCGAAAATGCGTTTATGGGCGGCGTCTCTCGCCGTATAGACAGTTCCCGACAGGAGTACTCTGTCTCCTGCTTTAAGAGTTTTTGCAGCGCTTTTCAGCTCGTCCGAAGTTAATTCTATCATATAAACGCCTCCATTTTTGCCGAAAACTATAGTTTGAAAAGCGGACAGCCATTAAGGCTGTCCGCTAAAACAATCGTCCCGGTTTTATTCAGAAACAGCATTATGCCTTCAGAGCTGCCTTTGCCTTTTCTGTGAGAGCTGTAAACGCTTCGGGCTCGTGGATTGCGACTTCGGAAAGCACCTTGCGGTTCATTTCTATGCCTGCGAGCTTGAGTCCGTGCATGAAGTTGGAGTAATTCATGCCGTTCATTTTGCATCCTGCGCTGATACGGGTTATCCAAAGCTGACGGAAATCTCTTTTCTTATGCTTACGTCCTACATAAGCATAGGTCAGCGACTTCATAACAGCCTGATTTGCCATTTTGTAATGGGTGGACTTTGCTCCCCAATAGCCCTTGGCCATGCCAAGGATTTTGTTTCTTCTCTTGCGCGTCATCATCGCGCCTTTAATTCTAGCCATCTTTAAAGATCCTCCTTATTTGTAAGGAATCATGCGCTTGATCGCAGACTCGTTTGTTTCATCGGCATAGGTTCCCTGACGGAGACGTCTTTTGCTCTTGGTGGTCTTGCCGTGGCCGTTGAGAAGATGGGATTTGTAGGCATGGGCGCGTTTCACCTTGCCGGTTCCAGTGAGACTAAATCTCTTCTTTGCTCCACTGTGTGTTTTGAGCTTAGGCATAACGGTTTACTCCTTTGATATGATTATTTATTGGATGCGGAAAGTTTGGGTGATAAAAACATAGACATATTACGGCCTTCGAGCTTTGGTTCTTTGTCAAGAGAAGCAAATTCGGAACATTTATCAGCAAATTCCTTCAGCAGAACCTCGCCCAATTCTGTATGAGCCATCTGTCTGCCTTTGAAACGGACAGAAACCTTGATACGGTCACCGTCGTGGATAAACTTAAGCGCGCTCTTCAGCTTAACGTTAAAGTCGTTTTCACCAATACCCGGTGACATACGGATTTCCTTGACCTCGACGATGTGCTGGTTCTTCTTTGCTTCCTTATCCTTCTTTGCCTGCTCAAAACGGAACTTTCCATAGTCCATGATTTTGCATACAGGCGGAACTGAGCCGGGAGCAATTTTAACCAAATCCATATCCTTCTGCATAGCTATATCCATAGCTGCCTGAACGGACATAATTCCGAGCTGTTCGCCCGTATCGCTGATAAGGCGGATTTCCTTGTCGAGTATTTCCTCGTTGATCTGATGAGCAATGTTTGCTATGTTTAACACCTCCAAGCGTAAGTTGCGGGGCAAGCCCCAAAAAAGTAAATGCGGGCGCTAAAGGCACCCGCATAAAATACACATAAAAAGCCTGTGGCTAAATATGGTTTATTTACCCGTGCGCACCTATGTGGCAGGGTGAGGACGGATACCAACCGAACCTACTTTGTTCTAACTTTGTTAGTTTAACAGTATACCAGAGGATTGTCAAGCTCTATTTTTTATTGATATGTCTATGCGCTGCAATTTTTATAGTGATACACGCTGCCAAAAAGACTAGCGCCAAGACTCCGATTAAAAATTTGAGCCAATACGGCAAACTGATAATATACTCATTGATAAGCTCTAATCCGAGCATTACTATAAGTCCGATATACAGCCACTTTTCGCTTTTTCTCGCTATATCGGAAATGTTGTATTTTTTATTTATCAAATCACTTTTCCTCAAGCATTAGTTTAACGAGTCTGCTTGTTCCGAGCCTGTCGGCTCCCGCGGCAATCATTTTTTCCGCGTCCTCAAAGCTCGAAATGCCGCCGGCCGCCTTGATTTTTGTCTCGGGCGCGCACATTTCGCGCATAATCTCGACATCGCGTACCGTTGCCCCTCTTTCAGCAAAGCCGGTCGAAGTTTTAATGAAATTCGCGCCCGAAGCCGATACGAGCCTGCATATCTCGCGAAGTACGGGCTCGGGCAGCTTGCAGGTTTCGACTATGACCTTAAGTATCGAGCCTTCCGTCGCTTTGCGCAGCTGCAAAAGCTCTTCCAGAACAGCCTCGTAAAGTCCGCTTACCGCCCAGCCAACATTAATGACGGCGTCGATTTCGTCAGCGCCCTCCTCAATGAGGTGCTTTGCTTCAAACACCTTTGTTGCCGTGTCGTTGTAGCCGTTTGGAAAACCGACAACCGTGCATATTTTGAGCTTTTCTCCGCAGAACTTTTTCGCCTCATAAACATGGGCGGGGGCAAGGCACATCGACGCACAGTTATATTTTATGGCGAAAGTGCAGTTTTCCGCTATCTCGCTGAAGGGAGCATCGGTGCGGAGCACCGTGTGGTCGCACATTCTGAGTATTTCCTGCTTTGTCATATTATCACTTCCGTAAAGATTTTTTATATTGTGGCTTTCTTGCTAAATCGCAGTTATTCTTATATAATTAACAGCATAATACTATTTCCCGAGTATTCGGAGGAAACTATGGACGACATTCTTTTTGATTCCAGAAGCGAGCTTGATAAGTTGCCTTTCGGCGCAGTCGCAGAAGGAACTAACGTAAGGCTTGGAATACGCTTTGCCGAAGCGCTTAAAGTCACCGAGGTCCGGCTTGCAGAAATAATCGATGCGGATGGTCAGCGCCGTGAATTCGAGCTTTCGCAGGTCTGGACGGAGCATGGGTATTCGCGCTTTGAAGGCAGCGTCTGCTTTGAAACAAAGGGTCTCCACTGGTACTTTTTCAAGACTGTTGCCGACGGAGCAGAGCGAGTTGTCGAAAGAAAAGCCTCCGGCGCTGGCTTCACCGATAAAGAGCCGGTCTCTTGGCAGCAAAGCGTCTTTTCGTTTGATTATACCACGCCGGAATGGATAATGCGAGGTGCTTTTTATCATATTTTTGTCGACCGTTTCAATAAATCGGGCTTCCGGCCTTCTAAACCGGGCTCTGTTCTTCGCGACGACTGGGGCGGCGTTCCAAATTTCAGACCTGACGAAAACGGCGAAATTCGAAACAACGACTTTTTCGGCGGAAACCTTGACGGCGTTATTGAAAAGCTTCCCTATCTGAGTGAACTGGGCATTACCTGCATTTATCTTAGCCCTGTTTTTGAAGCGGCCTCAAATCACAAATACGACACCGCTGACTACTTGAAAATCGACCCTGCCTTCGGAGACGAGACAGTTTTTGCCGAGCTTTGCTCGAAGGCCGGAAAACTGGGCATACGCGTCATCTGCGACGGGGTGTTCAATCACACGGGCTCGGACTCCGTCTACTTCAACCGTGAAGGTAATTACGGCGAGAATGGTGCCTACCGGGATAAAGAGTCCAAATATTACAAGTGGTATAATTTCATCGAATGGCCGGATAAATACGACTCCTGGTGGGGAGTAAAGACGCTGCCGCAGATAAAAAAAGAGTGTTTAAGCTTCAGAAGCTTCATTAACGGCGACAACGGCGTACTTGAAAAATGGCTGTATCTCGGCGCCGCCGGCTGGAGGCTTGACGTCGCGGACGAGCTTTCGGAGGGCTTTCTTCGCGAGCTTCGCAAAACGGTAAAAGGCGTTAATCCCGAAGCGCTTATTGTCGGCGAAGTCTGGGAGGACGCCTCGAGCAAAATATCCTACGGTTCGCGCCGCCATTATTTTGAAGGCGAGGAACTCGACAGCGTAATGAACTATCCGCTCAAGGACGCGATAATCGGATATATTAAAACAGGCAGAGCCGAGGATTTGTGCGGTACTGTCGAGGCTCTCTGCGAGAATTACCCTAAACCCGCGCTCGACTGTTTGATGAACATTCTCGGAACTCACGACACTGAGAGGATTCTGACTGTGCTCTCGGGGAAAAGCTTCATTTCCCGCGAGGAGAGGGCTTCAGCAGAGCTTTCTGAGGCTGAACGCACCAACGCTAAAACTCTTCTGCGCGCCGCTTCTCTGCTGCAGTTCACGCTTCCGGGCGTACCCAGCATATATTACGGCGACGAGGCAGGACTTGAGGGCTATGAAGACCCCTTTAACCGCAGATGCTATCCGTGGGGCAGCGAGGACACCGAGCTTATCGAGTGGTATAAAAAACTGCTTGCCGCGCGCAAGAGCTGCGTAGCCTTTGCGGGCGGTGATTACAGGACACTGAGAGCAGAAAATGGAGTCTATGTTTTCACGCGCTACAAAAACAGCGAAAAGGCAATAATCGCCGTGAATTGGGGAGCCGAGGCATTTTCCTTCGAGCTGAGCAGCCTTGATAAAGTGCTCATAGCGAATAACTGCGAACAAAATGAAAACGGCCTCCGCGTTTTTCACGAAGGCTGTGCGATAATAGAAACTACCGAGTTGTGAATATAGTAATAGCAAAAAAGCCCCGCATTAAAAAATGCGGGGCTTTTTTGGCTTATGCCTCTGCTTTCGGCTTATGCTCGCAGTAAACGCAGCGGTATATTCCCTTCTCTCTGTCAACAAGCCTGAAAACGTGCGGCAACTCCTGTTCAACCGAAGTTATGCAGCGCGGATTTTTGCATTTTAAGACGTCCGTAACCGTTTCGGGCAGCGAAAGATGACGTTTTTCGGCGATTACGCCGTCCTTGACGATGTTGACTGTAATGCCCGGATCGATGTAGCCCAGCACATCAAGATTTATATCTATAAGTGAATCGATTTTGATTATATCCTTATGCCCCGCCTTTTTACTGGTGGCGTTCTTTATTATAGCTATCTGGCAGTCAAGCTTCGACAGCTCGAGGACCTTGTATATTTCCATGCTTTTTCCGGCTTCGATATGGTCGAGAACTATACCGTTTTTAATCGAATCTATTGTCATTTTTAATCCCTCCCCTTTGCTTACTCTATACCGAGCAGCTTGAGTATCAAGGCCATGCGTATATACTTTCCGTTGAGCACCTGCTTAAAGTAACAGGCTCTTTTGTCACTGTCCACGGCGTGCTCGATTTCGTTTACTCTGGGCAGCGGATGCATTATGCAAAGGTCGTCCTTAGCATCCGCGAGTTTATCAACTGTCAGAATAAACACATCGCGGAGTCTGAGGTAATCGGCTTCGTTAAAAAAGCGCTCCCGCTGTACGCGTGTCATGTAGAGGATGTCGAGTTCGGGCATATCGTTCCAGTTGTCGGTTTCCTTATATGGCAGACCGTTTTTTTCTAGTACATCCTTCTTTATATAGCCGGGTACGCGCAGTTCCTCGGGGGAAATGAGGACAAAGCTGTTCCCCTCGTAGCGCGACATCGCCGCAATCAGCGAATGCACCGTTCTACCGAACTTGAGGTCGCCGCAGAAGCCGATTTTCAAGTTATTCAGTCTGCCTTTTTCGCGGAAGATAGTCAAAAGGTCTGTAAGCGTCTGCGTGGGGTGATTGTGTCCGCCGTCGCCCGCGTTGATGACGGGGATGTTCGCCGCCTTTGCCGCGACAAGCGGAGCGCCCTCCTTGGGATGCCTCATTGCTATTATGTCCGCATAGCAGCTAATGGTCTGAGCCGTATCCGCTACGCTCTCGCCCTTTGAGGCTGAGGAGCTAGACGCCTCGGAGAAGCCGAGTACGGAGCCGCCGAGCTCCAGCATGGCCGCCTCGAAGCTCAGACGAGTGCGGGTCGACGGTTCAAAGAAGAGCGTCGCGAGCTTTTTTCTTTTACATTTGTCGCAGAATTTATCGGGGTTTTCGATGATGTCCTCCGCCTTATCAATGAGCTCCTGAAGCTCTTCGATTGAAAGGTCCGTAATGCTGATTAGATCTTTCATTTTGTACCTCCGTTTATCCAGCTTTCATCCGAGGGTTCGTCGCGAAAAGCGAGTATCCGCTTAATATCCTGTTCGGGTATAATTCCATCCTCCGCCGCAGCCTGTACCAGTACGTCAAGGTTCGTCAGGCTGTAATTGCAGATGTGTTCTTCCTCAAGGCGCACGCGCCCTTTATTCATATTGTAGGTGAAGATGCTGACAATTCCCAGAACCTCGGCTCCTGCCTGCCTGAGCACGTCCACGACCTCGAGAACGCTGCCTCCCGTCGATATAAGGTCCTCGACAACAACGACTTTTTCGCCCTTTTCAAGTTTGCCCTCGATTTGATTCTTTTTACCGTGATCCTTTGCTCCGCTGCGGACATAGCCCATAGGCAGTCCCATTAAATGCCCGACTATCGCTGCATGCGCGATGCCCGCGGTGCTCGTTCCCATCAGCACTTCGCATTCGGGGAATTTTGTCCGCACAAGATTAGCAAGTCCGTTCTCGATTTCCGTACGAACCTCCGGGGCAGTGAGCGTAAGACGGTTGTCGCAGTAGATTGGGCTTTTGATTCCGCTCGCCCAGGTAAAGGGCTCGTCCGGACGGACTATGACCGCGCCGATGGACAGAAGCGCTCTTGCGATTTTTTCTTCCATATATTCAATTCCTTTCGAGAGGTTTATTTAACCGAGAAATTCCTTAACACAGCGCTCATAGGCTTCAACGGGGTCGGCGGCTTCCGTTATCGGTCTTCCGACGACGATATAGTCGCTTCCGAGTTCTCTCGCTTTAGCTGGCGTCGTTATACGCACCTGATCATCGGCTTTTGCGTCAGCAAAGCGTACGCCGGGAGTGACCGTGATAAAGTCCTTGCCACAGACTTCTTTAACTTTTCCAGCCTCGAGCGGCGAGCACACAACGCCGTCCAGTCCCGAGAGTTTTGCGTTCTCTGCGTAGTGCATAACAGTTTCCGCAAGGCTTTTTCCTATCAGAAGTTCCTCACGCATCCGCTCCTCGCTCGTTGAGGTAAGCTGTGTAACGGCGATGAGAAGGGGACGCGTTCCGTCCACCCGTGTCAGACCTTCGAGCGCCGCCGTCATCATGGCGGAGGTTCCCGCCGCGTGCAGGTTGCACATATCTATATCGAGTGAGCTTAAAACCGCCATCGACTTCTTAACCGTATTAGGAATGTCGTGCAGCTTCAGGTCGAGGAATATCTTGTGTCCGCGCGCCTTGATTTCACGCACAATCTGCGGTCCCTCGGCGTAGAAAAGCTCCATACCAATCTTAACGAAAGGCTTATTGCCCTTGAACTTATCCAGAAAGCTCAAGACCTCTTCCCTTCCGCTGAAATCGCAGGCGATTATTACGTCTTTTGCCATTAGTGCGCACCCCCGATAATTTCTCTTAGACTTTTGATTTCGTATTTTTCCATTATGCGCGGCAAGTCCTCAACGATTTCCTTGCAGGCAAAGGGATTTTTAAGGTTCGCGGCGCCGATTTGAACGGCAGTCGCGCCCGCGAGCATCATTTCGACGACGTCCTCTGCGTTTGACACGCCTCCCATGCCGATTATCGGTATCTTCACCGCCTCAAACACCTGATAAACCATACGAAGCGCTACGGGAAAAATCGCAGGGCCGGAAAGTCCTCCCATTTTATTTGCGAGCACCGGCTTTCTTGTTTTAAGGTCGATACGCATTGCGAGAAGTGTGTTTATAAGACTCAGTCCGTCCGCTCCGGCCTCCTCGCAGGCGAGCGCGATTGAAACTATGTCCGTCACATTCGGGCTGAGTTTTATGAAAACGGGCTTACTTGTCACGGCCTTGACTGCTTTTGTGACCTCCGCCGCCGCTTCGGGTGAAACGCCGAAGCTCATTCCGCCGCCGTGTACATTCGGGCAGCTGACATTGACTTCGATAATTCCGACATTGTCCTGCGATTCCATCGCCCAGGCGCAAACGACATATTCTTCTACTGTGAAGCCGCTGATGTTCGCAATAACCGGTTTTCTGTAAAGCTCAGCAAGCCTTGGAAGCTCATGCCCGCAGACCGCTTTAAGCCCCGGATTCTGAAGCCCGACGGAATTCAGCATTCCGCTTTCGCACTCGGCAATTCTAGGCGTAGAATTGCCGAAGCGCTCCTCAATCGTCGTTCCCTTAAAAGAAATGCTGCCAAGTATGTTTAAATCGTACAGCTCTGCAAATTCCGCGCCGTAGCCGAAGGTGCCGCTTGCGGGGATAATCGGATTTGAAAGCGTAATACCGCTCAGATTAACCTTAGTATTTACCATACGATTTCTCCTTTTTCCATCACCGGTCCGTCCCTGCAAATACGCTTATAGCCGTATTTTGTTTTGCAGCTGCAGCCCATACACGCGCCGAAGCCGCAGCCCATGCGTTCCTCGAAGCTGTACTGACCGTCTGTTTCTGTTTTGTCGTAAACTGCTTTCAACATTCTCTCGGGGCCGCAGGAAAATGTGTAGCTGTACTCACCGCAGGAGTTCACGGCCTCCGTTACGAAGCCCTTCAAGCCGTGAGTGCCGTCAACCGTCGTGACTAAAATCTGAGCGCCGAGCTTACGAAATTCTTCTTCGAAAAACACTTCTGACGAGGTATTGAAGCCCAGTATGACCTTGGGGCGTTTGCCCTCGCTTATCAGCCTTTTGGCAAGCAGATAAAGCGGCGGGACTCCGACGCCGCCTCCAATGAGCAAAGGTTCCTTTCCGCTTTTTGCCGTGTTATAGCCGTTTCCAAGTCCGGTAAGCAAATCAAGGCTTTCGCCTGCCGCCATGCGGCTCATGTGCTCTGTTCCCTTGCCGACAATCTTGTAGATAAGTGTCAGCCTTTCACCCTCAAGGTCACATACGGAAATCGGTCTGCGCAGATACAGTCCCTCAAGCTCGATATTGACAAATTGTCCGGGAGCCGTTATCGCGCCTGTATCGCCCGAAAGCACCATTGCGTAAATATCATTCGTCAGTTTTTCATTGCCCTCTAATTTGAAATTTCCTTTTTTCATTGAGAACTCCTCATATCTTCCCAAACCGGAACTCCGCCTGACATAGTCAGCAGGCATTTCCCGAATACTCTCTCGCCCTCGAAGGGCGTCGCCTTTCCCATTGAGAGAAAATCCTTCGGGTCTATCATATATTCTTCATTCAAGCTAAACACCGTCAGGTCAGCGGCTTTTCCGGTTTCAAGACCTCCGCCGATTCCGAAGCGCTCCGCGGGGCGAACCTGCATAAGCTCAATCAGCTTTTCAAGTGTTATCACGCCTTCTTTTACAAGTTTCGTATATAGTATCGGAAAAGCCGTTTCAAGTCCGACGATACCGTTCAGGCTGCCGGCAAGCCCTCGAGATTTTTCCTCCGCGGAGTGCGGCGCGTGGTCTGTTGCGATTAGGTCTATCGTTCCGTCCCTAAGCCCCTCGATGAGTGCCTGTTTATCCTCCCGCCCTCGCAGAGGCGGGTTCATTTTGAAACGTCCGTCATCTTTTAAGTCTTCGTCGCATAAAACGAGATAGTGCGGGGCGGTTTCGCAGCTTATTTTAACTCCCTGCGCCTTTGCCCCGCGAATAAGCTCAACGCTCTCTTTCGTGGAAACATGGCATATGTGCAGGTCGCAGCCCGTTTTGCGTGCAAGCTCTATATCGCGCTCCACCTCCCGCCATTCGCTTTCAGAGGGGTTTCCCTTCAGTCCGTGCGCTGCCGCGTATGCGCCGTCGTGTACGCAGCCTCCTGCGACAAGCTCAATGACCTCGCAATGTGCGACTATCATTTTGCCCAGCTTTTTTGCTCTGAGCATGGCTTGCTCCATAAGCTCGGCGCTTTCGACGCCGACCCCGTCGTCCGAAAAGGCGCAGGCAATCTCTGCAAGCCCGTCCATATCGCTCAGCCTCTGCTGCCTTTCACCCACCGTTATGCTGGCATAGGGCAAAACGCGGATTACCGCATCTTTTCTTATAATTTCAAGCTCGGCTCTCATGTTCTCACAGCTATCGGGTACCGGATTCAGGTTCGGCATCGCGCAGACAGTCGTAAAACCTCCGCGGGCCGCCGCTTTTGTGCCCGTCAAAATCGTCTCTTTATAAGAAAAACCCGGTTCTCTGAGATGTACGTGAACATCTATGAGACCGGGAAAAACGAAACAGCTATTCATATCATAAACAATGGTTCCGGGAACAGGAGAAATATCGGAGCTGATGTCGGCAACAATACCGTCTTTAATCAAAACATCTTTTTTGACAAATACGCCGTCAAAAAATACTTCCGCGTTTTTTATGAGGTACATCACCTGACAGCCCTCCTGTCTTGCCCTAATTTCACGATATGTTATCATGATAAGCTAGCTGTGTCAATAGCGAATTTATGAACGTTTAATATTTACTTTGCTGTCGTAAAAAAGCGCCTTCCCTGAGAAAACGGGAAAGCGCTTACAGTTATTTTTCCAACAGGTGGCAGGCGGCATAATGTCCTTTATCGTATTCCTTGAATACAGGAACCTCTTGCTTGCATATCGGCATTGCATAGGGGCAGCGCGTATGGAACCGGCAGCCTGCGGGCGGGTTCATTGGACTCGGAATATCTCCCTCAAGCACTATGCGTCGTCTCGCGTGCGACTTCTCCGGGTCGGGCACCGGAACGGCGGATAAAAGCGTCTTTGTATAGGGATGCAGCGGGTGCCTGTTAAGCTCGTAGCTTTCGCCGAGCTCGACAAGGGTTCCGAGGTACATTACGCCGATGCGGTTTGAGATATGGCGGACGACCGACAGATCGTGCGCGATGAAAAGATAGGTCAGACCCAGATTGTTCTGCAGGTCTTCAAGCATATTTACAATCTGCGACTGTATCGAAACGTCAAGCGCGGAAATAGGCTCGTCGCAGACAATAAATTCGGGCTTCACCGCGAGTGCGCGCGCAATTCCTACACGCTGCTGCTGTCCGCCCGAAAATTCGTGAGGGAAGCGGTTTGCGTGCTCGGTGTTGAGTCCGACATCGCTGAGGAGCGATTTTATCATTTCAGTACGTTCTGCCTTCGAGCCCACAAGTTTGTGGATGTCAATGGCCTCGCCTATTATCTCACCGACGGTCATACGTGGATCGAGCGAGGCGGACGGGTCCTGAAAAATTATCTGCATCCTGCGCCTATACTGGAGCATATCCGCGGAAGTTTTCTTTGATTTTTTAGTCAGCGGCTTACCATCCTTATCAAGCAGCTGCTTACCTTCCTTGTCCAGCGCGGGAATATCAAAATCGCCGCTGTCATAAATCGTATCACCGTCATATACGATACGTCCCGAGGTCGGCTCGTAAAGGCGGAGTATGGTTCTTCCCAAAGTTGTCTTCCCGCAGCCGGATTCGCCGACAAGACCAAGCGTTTCGCCTTTTTTTATTTCAAGTGAAACTCCCTCGACCGCCTGAACACCGGGGCCCTTAACGCCCTTCACATGGAAGTATTTGCGCAGATTCTGCACCTGAAGAAGCACTTTGTCATCCATTTGCCTGCTCCTCCTTCTTATTCATTTCTTCCTGTATTCTTAACCAGCAAGCGCTGCGGTGACCGTCGCCGAGCTCAACATACGTCGGCATTTTTTTAAGACAGATTTGCATACATTTTTCACATCTGGGCGCAAAGGGACAGCCGCTGGGAGTATTCAGCATGTCGACCGGAGTACCTTCAATCGGTATCAGACGCTCATATTCGTCCGCGTCCACACGCGGCATGGAACGCAGAAGCCCGATTGTGTAGGGGTGCGCGGGTCTGTAGAAAACGTCGTTGACGAGTCCCTGCTCCACGATTTTACCGGCGTACATAACAGAAACCTTGTCGCAGATTTCGGCGACGACGCCGAGATTATGCGTAATGAAGATTATGCCCATTCCCGTTTTCTTCTGGATTTCCTTCATAAGCTCGAGTATCTGCGCCTGTATCGTGACGTCAAGCGCCGTTGTAGGCTCGTCCGCAATCAGGAGCTTCGGCGAGCAGATAAGCCCCATTGCAATCATAACTCTCTGCCTCATACCGCCTGAAAACTCATGCGGATACTGCTTCATTCGTTTTTCGACATTGTTTATGCCGACAAACTCGAGCATTTCCATGGACTTTTTTTTGGCATCCGCCGCAGAAATCTCTTTATTATGTGCGCGGAGAGCTTCTGTAAGCTGATTTCCTATCGTATAGACAGGGTTCAGGCAGGTCATCGGGTTCTGGAATATCATCGACACTTTGTTGCCGCGAAAATCGTTGAACTGGTTTTTATCGTAAGCGAGAACGTCCTCGCCCTCAAAGGTAATTGACCCGCCAATAATCTTTCCGGGCGACTGAAGCAAACCCATGATTGAATAGGCCTCTACGCTTTTGCCGGAACCTGACTCGCCGACAATTCCCATTACCTCGCCGTATCCCAGATCGTAGGATATTCCGCCGACAGCCTTGACCTCGCCCGCCGGTGTGAAGAAGGAAACCTTTAAGTCTTTGATTTCCAGCAGTTTTTTATCTTCCGTGTTATTCAAAGCAGTGCTTCCTCCCTTCTATTTTTTAAGTCTCGGGTCGAGCGCATCGCGAAGCCCGTCGCCGAAAAGGTTTAGTGCCAGTATCATGATGCTCAGTATCAAGGCCGGTATGACAAGACGGTAGCCGTAGGTCTCAACGCCCTTCAGGGCGTCTGCCGCCATCGAGCCCAGACTTGTCATCGGAGCTGAAACTCCGACGCCGAGGAATGACAGGAAGGACTCCAGAAATATTGCTTCGGGTATCTGCAGACAGGTCGTTACGACGATTTGTCCGATGCAGTTCGGAAGAAGATGCTTCTTGATTATACGGCTGGAGTTTGCGCCCAGGGCCTTTGCCGCTGTGACGAATTCCTGCTCCTTGAGCTGAAGTATCTGGCCGCGGATAATACGTGCCATCGTGACCCAATATAGAAGCCCGAAGGCGACAAACAGAGATATCAGGTTTGGCCCCATTATCCCGACAAGCCGCTGAAACACCCCGCTGCCGCTGCTCTGAAAGGCAACCAGCGCCGGCTTGAGAGCAGTCGAGATAAGAAGGACTACGAGAATCTCCGGAACCGAGTATATCAACTCGGCAACGCGCATCATAACCGAATCCACCTTACCGCCGGCGAAGCCAGAAATCGAGCCGTAGGTCGCGCCGATAAGCAAAACCAGAAACGCCGCGCATATACCGACGAGCATGGAAACCCTCGTTCCGATCATAGTACGAACCATTATATCGCGTCCGTACTTATCTGTTCCGAAAACATGGGGGAACACATGTTCGCCGTTTTCGATACGCTCAAGCTCCGCCCTGGAATAGCCGAATATCTCGAGGTGTATTCCGTTTTCTTTCTTGAACTCACCTATATCAAGTTTTCCGGATTTAATTTTTGCTTTGATTATTGCGATCTCTTTTGATGAAAGCTCCGAGCCTTTTTCATCCTCTGCCTCGGCAAGAGCGGCTTCGAGTCTTTCCTCGTCGTTTCCGGAAACGCTGTCCAGAAGCGTCTGGTCCTCAAGGGAGTAGTGCCAGGGATAAAGATTTTCCGAGCCTTTGATAAATTCATCGTAGCCATAGGGAACGAATTTTGGTCCGACAAAGGCAAATAATATATAGATGAAAATAACAACCAAAGCCACCATGGCGACTTTATTTTGTTTCAATCTACGCCACGCGTCCTGCCAATATGAGGTACTCTTGCGATCCGCCATAAAGCCCTCTTTCTGTTCTTCAGAGGCTTTGACAAAATCTTCGGGGGTAAGCTCGAGAAGGTTTTCTATATCGGGCTGCATTGAGCCGAATTTCGCACGCTTAATTCTACCGGACATTCTCATTTCCCCCCCTCTGAAAAGCTGATGCGCGGATCGACGACTTTATAAAGAACGTCGACGAGGAAGTTCATCAGAATAATAAACGCCGCGAGGAAGATGGTCGTGCCCATTATCAGGGGGTAGTCGCGGTTAAGAATACTCTGGATGAAATAACGTCCGAGACCGGGAATTGAAAAAACTGTTTCGGTAACAAAGCCGCCGCAGAAAACGAAAGCTATTTCCGGTCCGAGATATGTAATTACCGGTATAAGCGCATTTCTCAGCGCATGTTTGAAGATTATGGTTGTATTTTTCAGACCCTTTGCGCGCGCAGTCTTAATGTAATCCTGCCCCAAAGCGTCCAGCATCGAGCTTCTTGCCTGACGCGCCGTGTAGCACATCGGGTAAAGACCCAGCGCGAAACATGGCAGTACATAAGCTTTAGCTCCGAGCGAAGAACTGAAAATCGTCGGGAAAATCCGCAGCGCCTCGTTTGCGCCCGCAAAGGTCGTCAGCAGCAGAGACGCAACGACAAAGGTCGGCATCGAAATGCCTATTGTAGAAATAATCCGCAGCAGACTGTCAATCCAAGTACCTCGGTTATAAGCGGCGAGACAGCCCAGAGTTACGCCCACCAGCGTTGCCCAAAGAATGGCAAAAAAACCGATGCTCGCCGAAACCGGAAACATTTCCGTAATGATGTCGATAACCGGCCTGTTTTTCTGCATCTTCAGAGAAACGCCCATATCGCCCTGAACGATATTCTCAAGATACTTGCCAAGCTGGACTATGACCGGCTTGTCCATGCCGTATTTCTCGTTCAGCGCATTGATTGTCGCCTGCGACGGCGATTTTTCACTCAGCCACGGGCTTCCCGGGATGCTGTTCATCAATAAAAAAGTAAGGGACGCGATAACAAAAAGCGTTATCAGCGCCATTCCAAACCTCTTTAAGGTGTACTTTGCCATATCTTCACTTCCTGTTTTTATTTGCTGATTTCCGGTTTTTCCGTTTGCGGCGTTTGCCACTCGGCTTCCGCACAACATTAAAAAAACGCAATTCGTATCTTAGGAATTTTATATCATAAATACAATTGCGTCAAGTAATTCTTGCAAATTTGCCTTTGGCATTTCGTGCAATTTGTTATAAATATGGTAAATAATTCAATCAAATAAGACAGATTACTGTATTAAAGTGATAAATTCGGCATTAAAGCGGCTGGATTATGCAGGAATAATTTCATATTTAATATTTCATGTATTTTTGAGATATTCAAAATGCAGCTTTTCAATATAATGATCGTCGGACTGTTTCTGCATGGAACTATGATAATTAAAATTCAGTCCCGTCTGCGGATTGAAGTTTAGAATAACGCCGTCAGAAGGCGAATATGCTTTGGTAAACGCAAAGGACAACTTATGCTTCAGTTGTCTTTATTGCGGCTATGGCGTCTGGCGCCTATTTGCGAAAGCATAAATACTTAATGACGGAGGTAGTTATGGAAAAGAGCACGACAGGAAATACAACGCGTCTATGCGGAAGCGTAGAAGGAAAACCCACTTTTTCGCATATGAGCCGCAACAGGCGGTTTTTTATGTTCCCCCTGCGGGTTCCGAGGCTATCGGGAGCCGAGGATGTGATAAACATCGTTTGCGATGAGGAATTAATGTGTTCTCTTGAGCCTGACGGAAGCCCTATGCTGCGTGTAACAGGAGAACTCCGCTCCTATAACAATAAGAGCGGAGTCGGTAACAGGCTTCTTATATTCGTCTATGCCAACGAGCTTGCATTCTGCGACGGCGAGGCGGAAAATTCGATTACACTGCGCGGAACGGTCTGCAAAACGCCCAGTCTGCGCATGACGCCGCTGGGACGCGAAATCTGCGATGTGCTGATTGCCGTCAACCGTCCTTTCGGACGAAGCGACTATCTCCCCTGTATCTCATGGGGTCAAAACGCACGCGAAACCTCATGCTGGTGTGTCGGTGACGCCGTTGAGCTCGAGGGAAGGATACAGAGCCGGAATTACATAAAGAATTGGGAAGGACGGCAGATCAAAAAGACTGCCTATGAGGTTTCCGCATCGAGCGTTGAAAAGCTGGGCTGATTCAAAATTTCAATGTCGAAAAATAATCTTCAGGAGTTTCCGCGCGTCGAATCAGTTTTGCCGAACCGTCTTCGCACAGAAGAACCTCCGCGCTGCGCAGCTTGCCGTTGTAGTTGTAGCCCATAGAGTGCCCGTGAGCGCCGGTGTCGTGGATAACCAGAAAGTCTCCGTTGTCAATTCTCGGCAGCCAGCGGTCTATCGCAAATTTGTCATTGTTCTCGCAAAGACCTCCTACGATGTCGTAAAGATGATCGGCGGGAGCGCTTTCCTTGCCCATGACGGTTATATAGTGGAACGCGCCGTACATTGCGGGACGCATCAGATTGCACGCACACGCATCCACGCCGATATAGTCCTTGTGGATGTGCTTCTGGTGCAGAGCCTGCGTCACAAGGCAGCCGTAAGGCGCAAGCATGAACCTTCCGAGCTCGGAATAAAGCGACACGTCGCCCATTCCCGCGGGAACGAGAATCTGATTGTAAACTTTGCGAACACGCTCTCCGATGTCAGTTATGTCGGCCGCCATCTGATCTTCGCGGTATGGTATGCCGATGCCGCCCGAAAGATTGATAAAGCTTATATGGACGTCGAGTTCATTGCGAAGCTCGACGGCAAGGCGAAACAGCACGGCGGCGAGCGTGGGGTAATAATCGTTAGTTACCGTATTTGAAGCCAGAAAAGCGTGGATGCCGAACTCCTTTACGCCCTTGTCTCTGAGAAGGCGGAAGGCCTGAAACATCTGAGGCTTTGTAAGACCGTATTTTGCGTCGCCTGGTGTGTCCATTATAGTATTGGATATTTCAAAGTTTCCGCCCGGGTTATACCGGCAGCAGATTTTTTCAGGGATGCGCCTGACCGTTTTCTCAAGAAAATCAATATGCGTAATATCGTCAAGATTGATTATCGCGCCGAGCTTGTCGGCAAGAAGAAAATCCTCGGCAGGCGTATCGTTTGAAGAAAACATAATGCTTTCTCCAGATATTCCGCAGTGCTCGCAGAGCATAAGCTCCGTCAAAGACGAGCAGTCCATTCCGCAGCCTTCCTCGCTGAGTATCTTCATTATTTCAGGATTGGGCGTGGCCTTAACCGCGAAATACTCTCTGAAACCCTTATTCCAAGAAAAGGCCTTGTAAAGCTTTCGCGCATTCTCACGTATCCCCTTTTCATCGTAAAGATGATAAGGAGTGGGAAATTCTTTGGAAAGCTCTTTTAGCTGCTCAAGCGTTACAAACGGCTTTTTCATTGTCTTTTCTCCTTTGTTTTATTGATTAGATTGCTAAAGAATAGGTATTATTAAAAATATAACAGAAAATATCCAAATATGCAATTCGCAAAATGTTCCTAACCTTTTCCGTTTTCACTTTGTATTTTGTAGTTTTCGCCTGTTTTTACCGATACTGTCCACCATTTTCTCGAGAAGGTCAATCCTTATGAGCTTGAAGAACTTTTCGGCAAGCCAGTCACACAGGGTGCAGACGGAATAGATGGCAGCGGCTGTCAGTATTACGGCTCCCAGCATTGCGGGTATAGAAAACTGCTGGTACCGGACAAAGCGGTCCGCCAGCAAAAACGTCCATATAAGAGGATGGGTATGAATTATATAAACTCCAAAAGAAGTTCTTGAGAGCATTGAGATGAGTTTCTGCGCTCCGTGTGACTTGAATTCCAGCCTTCTGAAAAAAAGCAGCAGACACATCGCCGCGAAAAGTACAAGCGGCGATGTATAGGCTATTGACGCCTGCGATTTTATTAACTTCATTATAACCCACGCGAGTATAACGAGCAGCGCATATGCCAGAAGAAAACAGTATTTGCTGAGCTTCGGTCTGATTTCTATGCTTCTCATGCAGGCGCCGAGAATGTACAGACAGAACAGCCAGAGAAATCCATAGCCGCCGTGCAGAAAGAAAATATCGTTTTTCAAAATGTTCCCGAGAAAAACGAAAACGAACACTATGCTCACGGCAAGGCTTGCCAGTTCCTTTTTTGAAAGCGCGGCAAGCATCTTATTGATATAGGGTACAAAGAAAAACAGGGCAAAATATGCTGTAAAATACCAGTAGACATTGTGGATTACCGGCGTAACTGCCTTGAACCACTCCCCTGTTCCGACAGAGCCCACCTTAACCGCCGCGAAAACAGCCGTTATAATAAGCGACTCGAATACGACTCGAAGCCAAAGTGAAAGCAAACGTGAGCGTCTGTAGTGTCCCCTGCACAGAACATATCCGCTGACGAGGCCAAAACAGTCCACTGCGCAGATGTTGGCGGATTCAAGCAGCCATGCGGCGTTATATGCGGCGCTGCCCTCAACGCTTGCGTTCAGTATTCCGCCGACGCCCAAAACGTGCAGGATGACGACCATGAGCATCGACACGCTTTTAAGTAAATCAATTCCGAAACTGCGAGTTTTCATTTCTTTTTCTACCTCGGTGTTAAGTCAAACTTGTTACATATTATAAAACATATAGCAAATTTTGAATATAGCAAATATTTAAAAAGAGCCGCTCTGAAGAGCGGCTCTCTGAAATATAGCGGAAGATTATAACTTATGCGGCTTCCTTGGAGGTGTAGCCGAAGAAGAAGTAACCCATCGGGGTATAGTACATACCCTTAACCGTAGTATCAAGCATATACATCTGAGTGTAGAAATAAATCGGAGCGAGAACCTTATCCTGGCCGATGAGTAAATCTTCAGCGGTGTGGAAGGCCTTCATGCGCTCTGCGGGATCGGTGGTAGCCTTTGCTGCGTCAATAGCCGCATCATAATCAGGGTTGCTGTACTGAGCGTCGTTGTTGCCGCCGTCGGTATACCACATATCGAGGAAGGTGCAGGCATCGTTATAGTCTGCAATCCAGCCGTTACGGGCGATCTGATAGTTGCCGTCCTTACGGGACTGGAGGAATACCGCCCAATCCTGGTTGTTCAGAGAAACAGTAACTCCGAGCTCGGTCTGCCACATCTGCTGAAGAGCCTCAGCAATGGCCTTATGACGGTCGTTAGTGTTGTAAAGATACTCAACAGCCGGGAAGCCTTCGCCGTTGGGATAGCCTGCGTCGGCAAGAAGCTGACGGGCCTTTTCGCAGTTTGCTTCATAATCTTCAGCCTTAACGGAGTAATACTCACCGCCGACTGTGCGGAAGTCATCGCCGCTGGGACCTTCGGCATCATTGATACCGGAGGGAACATAGCCTGTAGCGGGTACTTCGCCGGTCTGTGTTACGTTTTCAACAATGTAGTTGCGGTCAATGACAAGCGAGAATGCTTCGCGGACGCGAGCGTCATCGAAAGGAGCCTTCTCAACGTTGAAGCAGGCATAATAGGTTCCGAGATAGTCGGCAATATTCAGTTCGCCGCTTGCAAGGAGAGTGGATACTTCATCGGTCGGTACTTCTTCGATGAACTGGAGGGTGCCGCTCTTGAACGCAGAGTAGATTGCGTTGGCGTCATCCATAAGCTGGAAGGTAAGAGAATCGGGTCCGAGGTTTGCAACATCGTAGTAATTTTCGTTTTTAACGCCCTTGATGTAGGAGTTGTGAACCCACTCGCTCATCTTATAGGGGCCGTTGCCGATGTACGTCGAAACGTCAAAGGTCCACTGGTCGCCTGCGGACTCGATGATGTCTTTACGGACGGGATAAGTTGCGGGGAATGCGCAGATTTCTTCGAAATAGGGGCACTCATTATTGATTGTTACAACAAAGGTGCTGTCGTCTGGAGCAGAAACTCCGAGAGTGCTGGGGTCGGCGTAGTTGATGACTTCAACCTGCTCCTCGGCACCGGTATCAGCATTGGTCTTTGTCTCGAACTGGCCTGTCGGCGTTCCGCTGTTGACTTCGGCAAAGCCCTTGACCATGTCAATCATGTAGGAGTAGTCAGCTGCGGTCGCGGGAGTAGCAAGACGCTGCCAGCTGTAAACAAAGTCGTTGGCAGTAACGGGCGTGCCGTCGCTCCATTTTGCGTCGGGACGAATCTTGAAGGTGTAGGTGACTGTTCCGTCATCGTTTACGACCTTATCCATGGATTCTGCCTGGCCGAGAGCCAGAACAGCATTTCCGTTTCCGTCATCGACCCATTTCATCAGACCTTCAAAGAAGTGCTGAATCATGACAGCGCCGTCAACTGCGGAGTTGAGTGCCGGGTCAATTGTCTGGGGTTCGGATGCAAGGCATACAGACAGATCAAAAGCAGTCGATGCAGCATCTTCCGAAGGAGCAGCGGATTCCGTTGTTCCTTTGGTTCCGCAGCCTGCCATAACGCTGATCAGCATCATAACGGCAAGCAGAATGGCAAGATATTTTTTAGTGTTCATCATATAATTCCCTCCAAAGTATTATGAAGCCACAGCTGTTTATGACTTTGACACAAATCACAATAACGCCACAGGCTTGACAAAAACATTTTAGCATATCAGCATTTCCTTGTAAAGAAAATGTTACAGAAATATTAACAAGGCATCATGCGCGGAGCCAGTAAATGCAGTTGTCCTCAATCACCGCCTGCACTTTTCCATTGTCCTTCAGCCATGAAATGTAAGAGCGCAGGGTACTTCCGACAAGCACATACTGCTCGATGCTCATGCTGAGTCCGTATGCGTCAAAAATGCGTTTAAGTATATCTTCAAACGTCCGCTTTACCTCGCAAATAGAGCATATTCTTTCCGCGATTTCATATATTTTGTTTCTGTTGAAGTCTATAAGCTCTTTGAGATCGCTCGCTGCCGCAGCGTGCGACGGAACAAAGATGTTCGCCTCCATAATTTCCACGCTGTCAAGGGTTTCAAGATAAGCCGCAACGTCGTATATGAAAGCTATCTGATATTTCTCAAGCGTTTCCCGGCTTGATATACAGTCGGCCAGAAAAACCGTGCCGTCCGGAACCCGGAAACCTATCATATCGAAAAAGTGTCCCGGCAGCGATATGATTTCAATTTCCGACGGAAACCCCTCGCCGGTCATTTCGCAAACGTCGCTTTCTTCCGCAAGCAGAAACTTATGCCGCAGCTCCTTAAAAGGGTAGCCTCCGTAAAGAAAAGACGGCTCCAGAACGGGATGCTTCGTAAAATCAGCTTCAATCCCTTTTGCAAAAATTTTGCACCCATACTGCTGCTGAAGATAGCGATTTCCGCCGATATGGTCGGCGTTTGAATGCGTGTTGAGAATGCCTTTCAGACTCCAGCCCTTTTCGTCCAGAATCTTTCTCACCTTTCTTCCGGCGTCCTTATCGTTGCCGCTGTCAATGAGATAAACGTCAGTCTCGTTGCGCCTGTATATACCGATTTTCGCCGGACTCGCTATGTAATAGCTCTGCGGGCCGACCTGCTCCAATTCGTACATTATTTTATTCCTCTTTCACTTTCTGTATCGGTTGTGGTTTCCGTTGCGCTGATTAGCTAAACAAAACCAGAAAGACCTCCATGTCACGCTCTTTCAGAAATTCCGCTATAGCAGTTTCCGCGACTAATCTTGCCTCTTGCCTGGGATATCCGAAAATCCCCGAAGAAATCAGCGGGAAGGCTATCGAGGTAAGTCCGTGCTTTTCGGCCAGCGCAAGCGAATTTTGATAACACAAAGACAATAGTCTCTCTTCTCCGTTGCGCCCGCCCTGCCAGAGAGGACCTACGGTGTGTATAATAAATTTGGCGGGAAGAGCGAAGCCCTTCGTAATAACCGCCTCGCCGACATCGCAATGGCCGATCGCGTCGCACTGCGCTTGAAGCTCGTCCGCTCCCGCCGCGTCAAATATCGCTCCGCAGACTCCCCCGCCTTTTTTCAGCGCGCTGTTTGCCGCATTAACAACAGCGTCGGTTTTAATCTTCGTAATGTCGCCGTTTATAATCGTAAAGGGCATACCGGAACCTCCGAATAAGCATAAATATCTCTTGCATAACGCTCCTGCAGATATATAATAAAATTATAAAATACCTTTTTTGGAGGGTAACGTCATGCGTGAAGTTTATGAATTTTTAAAAAACTGCGGAGTATTCTACCTTGCAACCGCAGAAGGCGACCAGCCGAGAGTCCGCCCTTTCGGCGCTGTGGACATATTTGAGGACAAGCTATATATCCAAACTGGCAAGGTTAAAAATGTCTCGAAACAGCTTTCTGCAAATCCTAAAATAGAGATAAGCGGAATGTTCGAGGGAAAATGGATAAGGCTCGAGGCCGCCGCGGTCGAGGATAACAGAGTTGAGCCACGGCAGCATATGCTCGACGCGAACCCCATGCTCAAGAAGATGTACGCGGCGGACGACGGAAACACTGAAGTTCTTTATTTAAGGGACGCCACCGCGTCGATATGCTCTTTCACGGAGGCGCCGAAGGTCATCCGTTTCTGACAAACCGACTGCTATACGAAGGCGTCAGCTTTCGTATAGCTTTTTTATGCCTCCTTATCTGCCGCCTTCAAACTTTTCCTCCGAAAACAGCAGGAAAAAGCCAATCAGCATCAGAGCGCTGCTTGCGAGTATCGCTTTTTCCTTCCACAGCTTTACAATTTTGTACCCGAATATAGCGCCAATAACAAAAATTACAATTATCCCGTAATACATTACGCCCCTTTTGAGCAGGCCTTTGTCTTTCTCGTAGAAGTAATCTCCGATGTACTGCGTCGCTGTTCTCAAATTGCCGATACACATCGTTGTAGTAATGCCGTTTCCCTTGATTGTCCTGAAGCTCTGCACCTGCACGCCGCAAGCGAAGGACACCAGACAGTTTGCGAGTATATTCAGCGGCTGCGGAATAAAGCCCACACACATAAGAATCAGCGCTTCAAGCAGTATCGTTATCTGCATCCAATGCAGTCCCGTATTGCGAAAGTACCTGTGTTTGACTATATCGGCCATTGCGACTCCCAGCGTAAAGGCCAGAACCGGATACAGATACAAAAGCGCCGCCGATACTTTTCCCTCCGAAAGATTGACACCGAACAGCAGAATATTACCTGTCTACGCGTTAGCGAAAACGTGTCCTCTGCAGACATAGGTGTATGCATCCATCAATCCTCCGGAAAGAGCCAGAATTGCTCCCAGCTGTATTGATTCCGAAACCTTGCTTATCCTTTTCATAGTTAAACTCCCCAGTATATTATAAATGCATACGGTTTACATAATATTATTCGCCGCGGGCCAGTTTCGTAAGATCGTTACCTGAAAGCCTGTAAGTCGTCCACTCGTCCATGGGCTTCGCGTTCAAAGAAAGATAGAAGCCGATGCTTGGCTTGTTCCAGTCAAGACAGGCCCATTCGAGCCTTCCGCAGCCCCGTTCAACGGCGGTACGCGCAAGCTCCTGCAGGAGTTTTTTCCCGTAGCCTTTTCCGCGGAATTCCGGCAGAACGAACAGATCTTCAAGGTATAGACCCGCTCTGCCGAGAAAAGTAGAGAAACTATAGAAGAAAAGCGCAAAGCCGACTTCCTTTCCGTCCGCAAGCAGAAAGATGACCTCTGCCTTTTGCTTGTCGAATATCCATTCACGCAGCATATCCTCAGTAGCGACAACCATATCCGACATTTTCTCATAGTCTGCCAAAGCTTTAATGAATTTGAGAATGAGCTTTGTGTCATTTTCATCTGCAAATCTGATTTCTTTATCTTTATCCACCGTTGCGCCTCCGAAAAATCCATAATCCATAGATGCAATATAGCATATGATGACGGAACATTCAAATTAAAAGTGCGTCTAAAATTCGACCGGCAAATATAACGGAGGTATTCGTATTATGAAACGCTTTCAAAATACTGCCCTTTCAATCGTTTTAATAGTTCTGATGGTCTTTTCGTCGCCTATTAAGGCCTATGCAACAGATTCCGACAGTGGCATCTGTATCCACGCAAATGAATATTCGGACATTTCAGGTTCGTGGTTTGAACAATGGGCAAAAATATATGGCTACCAAGAAATCTTTTCAAACGGCGACGGACTGTTCCATCCCGACAAGCCCGTTACCCGCATGGAATTCGTGCGTATGCTGCATAAGGCTCTCGGAATCAGCATTAAATACTTTGCCCCGACGGACATTGCCGAATACTTTAACGATGTTAAAAGCAGCGACGCGGGAGCAAACGAGCTATATGACCTTGTTACATGCGGAATCATCGACACCAAAGTGAGCTTTTCTCCTTCGGAAGAACTTTCCCGCGATGAGATGATACATTTCATTATAAACGCCTATGAGTATTATGTGGGCAGCGACTATGCTGTGCCCGCAATCTACCGTTTTTTTGAAGACGACGCCGATATAAGGGCCGAATACAGCACAGATATTCAAACAGCCTGCGCATTCGGTTTAGTTAACGGCAGAAGCGGGAATCTTCTCTGTCCCCGTGACACGGCGACACGGGCGGAGGCCGTTACGCTTGCCGGTAAGCTGGTCGATAATCTGGACAAAATGAAAAACGGTGTGACGGTTAAGGCTTCCGCTTCAGAAACAGGCGGAGAGCTTCGTCTGTCACTCTCTGTTCTCAACACCACCGACAAAACCGTTTCCATCGCCCACAGCTCGCAGCAGCTTTTTGATTTTGCGGTTTACGGCGCTGACGACAACTCGCTTTATCGCTGGTCGGCGGACCGTATGTTTGCCCAGATGGTCACGACAACGACAATCGAGCCGGGCAAGGAGGCTGTTTTCTCCGCCGTCATCGATGCGGCGTCCTATTCTCTATTCAAAGACAAAATGCAGAAAGTCGTAGGCTATATCACCGGCAGTTCTACCGATTTCAAAATTAATCCGGATGGATACCGCGCCTCTTAACGGATTTTCTGATACCTAAGAATAAAAAAAGCTCTGTGCCGTAACGACACAGAGCTTTTTTTATTCTATCTGAGAAACAGGCGCATTGAATATAATGCCAGTTCCTAATTTATTAAAACAGATGTACGCTTGCTATCAGTCCCGCGAATACGATAGAAACCATGGAAAGCAGCTTTATCAGAATGTTGATGGACGGGCCGCAGGTATCCTTGAACGGATCGCCGACGGTATCGCCTACAACGGTAGCCTTGTGCTGCTCGGAACCCTTACCGCCATGATGGCCCTGTTCAACATATTTTTTTGCATTGTCCCATGCGCCGCCGGAGTTCGCCATGAAGATAGCGAGAATGAATCCTGAGACGAGCGATCCGCAAAGCATACCGATTACTCCCGTTCCGCCAAGAAGCAAACCGACGACTATCGGGGATGCGATTGCAAGCAAAGTGGGAACCACCATTTCCTTAAGGCTGGCTTTTGAGCAGAGGTCAACGCATTTTGCATAGTCAGCGTCGGCTTTGCCTTCCATAAGACCGGTTATTTCACGGAACTGTCTTCTTACTTCCATGACAATAGACTGAGCCGCACGGCCTACGGCGTTCATTGTAAGAGCGGAGAAAATAAAGGGCAGGCAGGCACCGAACAAAATGCCGACGAGAACCTTCGGGTCCATAATGGAAAGGCTGTATTCTGCTCCGTTTGCGTCCAGCTTCTCAACGAAGTTGGCAATAAGAGCAAGTGCTGTCAGCGCAGCCGAGCCGATTGCAAAGCCCTTTCCGGTGGCGGCTGTTGTGTTGCCGAGAGAATCAAGCGCGTCTGTGCGCTCGCGAACTTCTTCAGGAAGATGAGCCATCTCTGCTATACCGCCGGCGTTATCGGCCACAGGGCCGTAAGCGTCGGTTGAAAGTGTGATGCCCAAGGTTGAAAGCATTCCGACCGCAGCAAGCGAAATGCCGTAAAGGCCAAGCTCGGTATTGCCGGAAAAGCCTATTGTCGAGGCAAAATAAGCAACGAGTATTGCAACTCCGACTATAATTACCGGCAGGGCGGTTGAGAGCATTCCCAGACCCATGCCGCCGATGATGACCGTTGCTGCGCCGGTCTCAGAGGCCTCCGCGAGCTTTTGCGTGGGTTTATAGGTGTCGGAGGTAAAGTACTCGGTGCATAGTCCGATAAGCACACCTGCAAACAGTCCTGCTATTATGGCAATCCATATCCCGTAGAATTGGATACCGAGTACTTTCCAGACAATAAAGAACGAAATAACTGCTATTGATATGGCGGAGAAGTTGGTGCCGCGGCGAAGCGCGGTCAGAAGGTGCTTCTGATCAGCGCCCTCTTTTGTATGCACGAAAAAGGTTCCGATAATTGAGCAGAGAACGCCTACAGCCGCCATGATAAGCGGGATAGCGACTGCATATACACGGTCCACTGTTGGTATCTTGTTGAATGCGAGAACTCCGAGAGCGCAGGTGCTGACGATGGAACCGACATAGGATTCGTAGAGGTCAGCTCCCATACCGGCAACGTCGCCGACGTTGTCGCCGACATTATCGGCGATAGCTGCGGGGTTGCGGGGGTCATCCTCGGGTATACCGGCCTCAACCTTACCGACAAGGTCGGCGCCGACGTCAGCGGCCTTTGTAAAGATGCCGCCGCCTACACGGGCAAATAGGGCCATTGAAGAGGCGCCCATACCGAAGGTAATCATTGCGGCCGTTATTGTTTCGAGTGACTCATGGAACACAAGCTTCAGTAAAGCATACCATAATGAAATATCGAGCAATCCGAGCCCAACAACGGTAAATCCCATGACGGAACCCGCCGAAAAGGCTATGCGCAGACCGCGGTTCAACCCCTCCTGCGCAGCAGCCGCGGTACGGCAGTTCGCGCGGGTGGCAATACTCATTCCAATAAAGCCTGACAGGCCGGAGAAGAAGCCTCCGGTAATGAAGGCGAAGGGCACATACCATGTAAGAAAGTTAAAGTATGCCATTACGCTGAGGACAACAAACATACAGGCAAAGAAAATTCCGACTGTTCTGTACTGTCGTCTGAGAAATGCGGAGGCACCGGTACGAACTGCTTTAGAAATCTTCTGCATCAGTTCATTTCCTTCGGGGAAGGCCAGAACCTTTTTGCTTTGCAGCCAGACGAAGATCAGCGCGATAACGCTTGCTGCCAGGCTTACCCAATAGAGGTTTTCCATTTTGATTATTCACTCCTAAATATATTCCTCGTGTTATCCCTAACACGTCACTTATTCTAAACTATGCGGAGTGAGAAATCAAATGAAAAGTGCGAATTTTGCCCAAAAACACACTATATTTTTTCTAAAACAAGTACAAATTGTATGTGACGTATGTGATATTTAAGACGGCACAATCGTTGTTTTTTACAGTTTACAACATTGGTTGCGAAATGATTTCGGGCGAAAAGCCTAATTGCCATATATTGCCTTTCATTCGTCTAAGGGCAGCGCGCAAAGCTCATCGATGCTCATACCGAATTTATCGGAGATATACTGCTGCGCTATCGAAAGGGAGTAGAGATGAGCATCTTCAATATTCGGGTCATTGAACATCTTAGTTAAGTATTCCTCCACAGTCATATTCCCAGATGCGTTTTCGTCGACCCAGGTACCGTCGCTTACGTAATAGTTGAACTTCGCGTAGGTATCGCCTTTGTCCGCCGCTACATAGAAGCGCTGCTCATCCTTATAGTATGTTATTACCAATCCGTACTCATCTACCGGGGTAAAGAACCTGAGGTCGTACTCCTTCTCCTTTAATTCGGGATAAGGGACTTCAATGCTCGCATATGTTCCCTCATGCTGCTCGAAGACGCAGACAGCGTTATCCTTATCCGCTATAAATCCCAGGTTCAAAAGCGTTGGACTTTCATTTTTTGTTATTTTGAAGGGCAGCTCATAGAGCGCGTCGGCGCCTATTCCGAAGGTGCTTTCGATCGTGTCGTTGAAAACGGGTATAGAAGCAAGCAGCACGTCGCCTGAAACCGCTTCGCCCAACACAGCTTTTAAGAGCGTTTCAATGCTATCGCGGTCGCCCAAACTGAATGAATACTCACCGCTCGCCTGGTCATAGACGTAGTTCATTAAGCTTTCGTCGTTTTTAGACATGCTGAACGCATAGGCATTGATGTCCGGATAGTAGCCGACAGTAAGGATATAGCCGTCCTCCATTTGCTTTGACATACGAACTGAGTTTGCTTCCAACTCCAATGTCGGAACGCCCCAGTCCGAATGATTGACGGTCAAGATTAACTCTTCTGTTTTGTAGCCCGCCGTCGTGTCATGGTCAATCAGCGTAAACCCGAGCTCGGAGAGTGAAAAGGCAGCCGTAAAGTCCTTTTCCTCAAGATTTTGATATATATTATCAAGCGGCGAATAATCGGTTATCGGGCAACCTTCGAGCATGAGGGTTTTCAGCTCCGTCAGCGCGGCCAGCGGCGAGATATCGCTTACCTGCGTGTTTGACAGACTGACTCTTTGGAGCTTTGTCAGGCCCGAAAGTACGCTAACATCGGTTATTTTTGAATAATCCAGCATTATGCCGTCAAGATTAACCAGCTTAGAAAGCGGGCTGTAGTCCTCCGCCTGACAGTTGAAAAGCGTCAGCCATGAAAGATTGGTCAAGCCGCTCAATGGCGTTATGTCGGCAACCGGATTGCCGCCCAGCGTCAGCTTGGTGAGTTTTGTAAGACCGGTCAGCGGGCCTATATCTGTTATAGCGTGAAATGAAAGGTCAAGGCTTGTCAGGTTAATAAAGTGTTCCAGACCGCTTATATCCTTGATCTGTGTTTCCTCCGGAATGTTCTCCTGCCATTCAATTCCCAGTTTGAGCTCCGTTACCATTTCAGCCTCTGCATATGTAATATCGCCTTCCGGTTTATTCATTGCTTTACGAACCATGGCTTCCAAAACTGAGTCGTTGAATGCAACAACGTCCCGTTTTGCGGACGCGCCGCAGGCGACAAAGGAAATACCCATTATCACAGCCAGTATGATGCATAACCCTTTTTTCATATCGGTGTTCTCCTTTAACGTTCAAATGAAGTTTTTCGCCGGTATCCGTCATCGTAGGTATCAATAATACCTTTTTTTACAATTATAATAAATAAATCCGAATAATTCAAGCGGTGCCCGGATTGCCGGCAGCTTTCTTGTAAATAAGGGAGAAAAAAACATAACAGCGTTGCAGAATTATAACAATAAACCTCTCGAAAGTGCGGAAATCCTTAAATTTCGCACCAAAAACAGAGCCGTCGAATTCGACGGCTCTGTTTTTGGTGCGGGCGACAGGACTTGAACCTGCACATCTTACGACACAAGAACCTAAATCTTGCATGTCTGCCAATTTCATCACGCCCGCATATTTCAATCAGCTATGAAATGTTAGCATAACCAGGGTAATATGTCAATCAATTTTGCCTGCGGGCGCATTCTTTACAACTCTCAGTTTGCCTTGTCTTTCGACCTGAATAAAAACGCGACAATAAGTCCGAAAAAAACCGCTGCTGCAATGCCCGCAGCAGACGACGTGAAGCCTCCCGTAAAAGCGCCGATTAGGCCTCTTTCTTCGACTGCCTTTTTGACTCCCTTAGCAAGGGTGTTTCCGAAGCCCGAAAGCGGAACGCTTGCTCCTGCTCCCGCCCATTTTACCAGCGGCTCATACAGCCCCAGCGCACCGAACAAAACTCCAGCCGTCACATATATGCTCAGTATCCTTGCCGGCGTCAGTTTTGTTTTGTCTATCAATATCTGCCCGGCAGCGCAGATAAGTCCGCCGACAAAAAACGCCCTGATATAGACGCAAACTGTTTCCATAGTCACAGTCCTTTCTGATAAGCGCGCTTTTTCTACTGCGCGTTCCTGACATTCTCAATCGCTACGGCATGACATATGCCGAGAATGCTCTCGCCCTGAAGCGCGGTCGTCGGCGACATCAGGGCGCCCGTTGCGGCAAAAAGCAGCCTTTTAATTTCGCCGCTTCTCATTTTCGGAAGCAGATGTCCAGCCAGAACCGAAGCGCTGCAGCCGCAGCCGGAACCACCCGCGTGGACGTCCTGCTTTTCCCTGTCGTATATCATCATGCCGCAGTCGGCGCAATGTGCGGTAAGGTCAATTCCGTTGCCCTGCGAAAGCTCAAGCAGTATCTGATGACCGATGATGCCAAGGTCGCCGGTCACAATAAGATCGTAATACCCCGGTTCCCTTCCGGTATCAGCCAAATGGGTTAATATTGTCTCAAGCGCCGCGGGAGCCATAGCGCTTCCCATATTTGCCGCGTCGCAGATGCCCGCATCAACGATTCTCCCCGCTGTAATGTGCGTGACAAACGGTCCCGTGTTGTCGTTATTGATAATCAGCGCGCCGGCAGCCGTCGCCGTCCATTGAGCGGTCGGCGTACGCTGTCCACCGTAGGTCAGCGGAAGTCTGAACTGCCGCTCCGCCGAACAGAAATGTGAGCTTGTCATGGCGCAGATTGTATTTGCAAAGCCGCCGTCTACTGTCATTGACGCAAGCGCAAGGGATTCTGCCATGGTCGAGCAGGCGCCGTATAGTCCGAAAAGCGGAACGCCGCTGTCCTTAACGGCGTATTCCGAACCGACGCACTGGTTCAATAGGTCGCCAGCAAAAATGTAGTCCAGAGCTTCGGCAGGTATTCCGGCTTTTCTTATAACCAGATCGAAGCACTTTTTCAGCATTGTGCTCTCGGCGCTCTCCCAGCTTTTTACTCCGAAATACGAGTCCTCGCTAAGATAGTCGAAGCTCCCCGCAAGAGGTCCTTCGCTCTCGAGTTTTCCGCCGACAGCGGCAAAATGTGCGATGCAGGGCGAATTAGTGAGTCTGACCGTCTGTTTGCCGATTCGTTTTGATTCCATAACAGCCTCCCGCGACTTCCTTTTATAATCGCTAGTATCTTGCCCGAATATACTTTTTTATATCAAATTCGGAGCCGCCAGCCTTTTCTTTCGTGCTTTTCTTCTTTTGTATTGCGCCGACTGCGAACATCATCTATAATTCATTTATAATTATGGCAGATTACAGTCGTGCGTTGATTTTGAGGTAAGGATAATGAGAAAAAGCGGAGTTCTGATGCATATTAGTTCGCTTCCGTCACTCTGGGGTATAGGTACCCTCGGAGCGGAAGCGGTTAAGTTCATAGATTTTTTGTCGAAGAGCGGACAGAGTTTCTGGCAGGTTTTGCCCGTGTCCCCAACTGGCTTCGGTGATTCGCCGTACCAGTCATATTCGTCCTACGCAGGCAACCCATATTTCATCGACCTTGATCTTCTTTGTGATTGGGGGCTTCTGGAAAAATCCGATTACTGCGAATTGGACTGGGGCTGCGACTCCGAGCGCGCGGATTACGGGCTGCTGAGTGAAAACCGCTACAAGGTTCTGCGCAAGGCCTGCACCCGACTTTTTTATTCTTGCCCTGCAGATTATGACGATTTTTGCAGCAGCTCTGCGTTCTGGCTCGACGATTATGCCCTTTTCATGGCGCTCAAGGAAAGTCACGGCGGCGCGTCATGGACGCAATGGGAAGCTCCGCTGCGTTTCCGTGAGGACGCTGCGCTGAAAGAGGCTAAGCAAAAGCACGAAAGCGAAATTGATTTTCATAAGGCAGTTCAGTATCTCTTTTTTCGCCAGTGGGAGCTTATCAAGAGTTATGCTCACAAAAAAGGCGTTTCGATTATCGGAGACCTGCCAATATATGCAGCGCCTGACTCTGCCGACGTCTGGGCGCGGCCCGATCTTTTCATGCTTGACTCAGAGCTTATGCCCGTCGAGGTCGCGGGCTGTCCGCCCGACGGCTTCACTGCCTTCGGCCAGCTTTGGGGCAACCCGCTTTACAACTGGGACGAGCACCGAAAAGACGGCTTCTCGTGGTGGATAAGCCGAATAAAGCGCCAGTTCGAGCTGTTCGACGTTCTGCGTATCGACCATTTCAGAGGCTTTGACGAGTATTATGCCATTCCTTTTGGTGCCGAGGACGCTAAAAACGGCGTTTGGCGCAAGGGACCGGGCATGGAGCTGTTCGATGCAGTCAGTCATACACTGGGCGAAAAGCAAATCATTGCCGAAGACCTCGGCTTTCTCAACGCCTCCGTCCGCGAGCTGCTTCGCGACAGCGGATTTCCCGGCATGAAGGTCATGCATTTTGCCTTTGAAGGTGAGGACAGCGACTATCTGCCGCACAATTACACCGGAAACTGCGTTGCCTATACCGGCACGCACGACAACAACACGACCGTCGGCTGGTTTGAAACGGCGACGGACGCCGAAGTCCGAAAGGCGCGCGACTACCTGCGAATATGCGTGGGCGAAAGCGTATCAAGAGCCATGATAAGCACGCTTTGGGGCAGCGTTGCGGAGCTTGTGGTTGCGCCGATGCAGGACATTCTGGGGCTTGACGGCTCAGCCAGGATGAATACGCCTTCAACTCTCGGCGGCAACTGGAAGTGGCGTATGAAGCCCGGGCTCGCGCTGGATGAGTATGTCGAATGGCTCCGGCACATAACAGAGCTTTACGGAAGGATATAATCAAAGGGCCGATGATTTTTCATCGACCCTTTTCGCGTAATCTGATATTCATTTCAGCTTATACTGCATGCCTGTGTGGTCAATTTCGTAATCGTCCTTGAGCAATAGCTCCGAAACGGGTACGATGCTATAGCCGTCCGCAAGCAGCCCCTCGATGACCGCGGGTAGCGCTTCGGGCGTGTTGTCCGCCGCGTTGTGGAAAAGGACTATCGACCCGGGAACGACCTTGCCAAGCACTCTCTGAGTGATTTCCGAGGCGGAAATGCCCTTCCAGTCGAGGCTGTCGACGTTCCATTGTATTGCCGTCATCCCGATAGAGTTTACCGCGATTATCACGTGGTCGTCATATTCGCCGTAGGGACAGCGGAACAGCTTCGGCGTAACTCCGGTAACTTTCGTTATCTTATCGTTGCATCTGTTTAGATTATCGATTATTTCGCTCTCGCTCAGCTTCGAAAAATGCGCGTGGTCGTCGGAGTGGCTCATCACCTCATGCCCCGCGTCGAAAAGCGCCTTAACGGACTCGGGATATTTGTCTACCCATGCCCCGACGACGAAAAACGTCGCCTTGACATTGTATTTCGCGAGAATATCGATTAGCGTCTGCGTATCCTCATTGCCCCACGCCGCGTCAAAAGTGAGGCTCACACACTTGTTGTCGCGGTCAACGCAGTATATCGGAAGCTCTCGCACCGACGCGCTTGCGCCGACTATCGCGGAGCTGTTAATCATCCATGGCAGACCGAAAATGAAACAGAGACAGAGTATCGCGGCGGTCTCTTTCTTGTGTTTTGTAAGCCACTTTTTTGTTATATACGTTCTGTAATTCATAGGGCGCCCTCCCGAAAATCCGTTTGGTACATCCTATGAGGAGATTGGTGCGAATAGGACTAGTTTAAGAGTGTGGGTTATTCTAAATACAAAAGTACCTCTGTTTGTAATCTGCTAATTTATTTTTTAAGAATCATATCTTTACTCAACATTAGGAAATATCTGCGAAAGTCTATCGATTGCCCCTTAGTTTATTATTGAATCTTATGTGTCACTGCTGCTTTTCATATTCCTCCTTGATTTTCTCTAAAGCTAAATCTGTATAAAATTTTTGTGATGCAGATTTTGAATTTTTACAATCCAGTCTTCTTGTATAGACATAGTTTATATCATTCTTCAAAGTATCCTTCACTGAATTGAAGATATTTCCCTGTTTAAAATCACGGATATTCTCTTTACACCATACAACTAATTCTGCATAAGTATATTTCCAGATCTTACGAAATTCTTGGTCACTCATATTGTAAATTTGAGAATTTTGATTTTCGGAAAAGCGCATGTTAGCTATCTTCGCAATCGTAACATCTGCAACATCGATTGAAGTAATTGCCGCCAATATATCTCTGTTACTTGTTTTATTGACGCTTTCAAGGTAGATATCAAATCCCAAAACTATTGACTCTTCTATTCCCGCATTATTTAAGTCTTTAATAACATTCACAATGTCTTGTATAAAAGCCTTGCTTTCCTCAGATGCGGCATATTTCGCAGCTTTATCTGAAAGAAAGTCCTCTGGCTTAAATGGTAACTTGAACCCCAAAGGCATAATAAATAGTCCCTCATCAACCATGACGTCTTTTGAAAACTGGGTTTTCATAAAATCGACATAATTTAATGCTGAGCGCGCTAATAGCATAAAAATATATGGTTCAAGCTGCTCGCAGTAAAAATGAGCTATTCCATTTCTGTATTTTTCTATTTCTTTAATGTTCATCATAATAGCGGTAAAACTATTTGACTTCAAAGCATTTCTATGCTCATTTACATAATTTAGCGCCTTATCAATAGTAATTGTATACCCGTCTTCAGTGAAGATTGACCGATTTTTTATATACTTCTTTACATATGCCTTTAATGCTAATTCCCATGCATTCATCATCAAAAGTGTAACTGTTTCGTATCTATATAAAATACTTGGTTTATTATGGATTTCAATAGCGGCAAAATATGCAGCTATTGAATTTTTAATTAGGTTACACTGCACCATTTTGCGTTTTGACATATTATACCACCTTTCAATTTTCATATTTTTATAACTATCAAATTCTATAAACTTACGGAAAAATCGCCCTACCGTAATTGGCAGGGCGTAGGATTTTGCGTTGCAATCTGCCAATTCCATATATCGGGACGGCGCTGTGCGAAGCAACATATATTCTTTTTTCAGACTATCACTAAATCTTATATTTAACAAGCAATATTTACCATATTTCTCAATATTCCGACAGAAAACCCGCTCAAGCGGACATATCGCGCATAGCTTGAAAAAACACGCGCGGTGGATTATACTTTTGATATGGAACTACAGATACAAACGGAGGTGTTTGCATGAAAAACCACATTCCCGAACATGTCCTGCGCGACGGGCTGAAGCTGCCCGCAATCGGGCTTGGAACCTATAAGCTCAACGGCAGAGCAGGCGCGGAGGTCATTAAAGACGCCGTGGACATCGGTTACCGTCTCATCGACTCGGCGTTCAACTACGAAAACGAGGGCGCGGTCGGCGCCGCGGTGCGGGAATGCTCCGTGCCGAGAAGCGAGCTTATCATCACTTCCAAGCTGCCCGGGCGTCACCACCGCTACGCCGAGGCGCTTTATACGGTCGAGGAATCGCTGTTCAGGGCGGGGCTCGATTATTACGACCTTTACCTTGTCCATTGGCCAAACCCGATAACCGACCGCCATGTCGAGGCGTGGCAGGCGTGGATT
>Ga0074193_1000425_pt1 | contig 72623 bp, 49 predicted proteins | sample EPASupsiteHSE605_FD_64523 | JGI IMG/M metagenome (GOLD analysis project Ga0074193, IMG submission 64523) | Bioremediated contaminated groundwater from EPA Superfund site, New Mexico - Sample HSE6-05 | ecosystem: Environmental > Aquatic > Deep subsurface > Groundwater > Contaminated ...
CCCTGCTCCACCTGAAGGTGGCAAGGGTGACGGGGCGGCAGGCGCCCCACACCTTCACCTCCGGCGGGGCTCAGGTTCTGGGGCTCATTTTCAAAGAGCTACCCACAGATTCTGCGGACGAGGCGGAAATCTACAGCCCGCGCCAGCACCAGGACATCCCTGACTTCACCGCTCCGGGCGCGGTGCCTGGTCTCGAAATCAGCCTTCCCGTCCCGAATCACCTGGGCAATACGCGCCCCTATGTCTTCGCGGGTCTCCATCGCTTCGACGTCAGCCACGCCCAGCTGTGCGAATTCTTCACGGGAATACCCCAGTTGCCGGTGTGCGGCGGTGTTGAAATCCAGGAATCGTTGCGTCTCAGGATCAAGAATCAACACGCCGTCAGGAGACTGCTCAAACAGGACCCGCCGCCGCGTCGACTCTTTTTCCAGGGCCTGTTCCACCAGCTTGTGCTCGGTAATGTCGCTCAGCGCCATCCGGCATTCGGGTGCGTTGCCGTCATTGGACGTCAGCGAGGATTCAAGCCGCGCCCAGAAGGGGGCGCTGTTGGCGCGCAACAATCGCAGTTCGCAGGTCTGCGGGGCCTTGGTCTGGAAAAGTTGCTTGCAGTGCAGATAAAAAACGTCCTGATCTTCTTTGCAGATGAAGCGGGTTAGTGGTTGATCGATCAAGGCTGGGCGAGCGACGTTCAGCAAGGTTGCGGTGGTCAGATTGGCGTTCAGGATGCTTCCTTCTTGCGAAAGGGTGCAATATCCCACGGGCGCAAAGTCGTAGAGATTGCAATATCGCGCTTGCGAGATTGCCAAATCCGATTGAGCCCGGCGCAACTCCTCGTTTTGCAGTTCGAGCTCCACCTGATGCGACTGCAGTTCGTGAAGCAAGGCTTGTGTCTCTGCAAGCGACAGAGCCGCGAGATTTCCCTGCGCCAGGAGTTCGTTGACGCGCTGCTTCAGGTTGGCCTGTTTGCCCGGCTGACCGTCGTTGCCGCAGAATGCATCGTTACTGTTCATATCTTGCCCCTGTGGTTTTTCCTGGGACGCATCGAAACGGGCGGGAAGATCATGCCTCCATTTTAACATCATGTCGGCCCAAAAAACAGCACGCCGGTAAAAAACGCTGGCCGCCCCGGCGCGCTCCCTGCAACGGCGCACCGGCGGAACACTTCAGACCCCGTTGGATGCAATTGCGTTCTGTTGGCCCTTAATGGGCAGCAGGACAGTAAACGTCGCCCCGTGCCCTGGCTGGCTGTCGACCAGGATCTCTCCCCCGTGGTCTTTGACGATGCCATAGCTGACCGACAGCCCCAGGCCGGTGCCCTTGACTGCGGGTTTGGTGGTGTAAAAAGGCTGAAAGATCAACTCCATCATCTCCGGATGGATGCCAATGCCGGTGTCTTTGATCGCCACGGCCACTTGCTCGTTCTCTTGCCAGGTGCTCACGGTAATCACCCCGCCGGGTTGTTGGCACGCATCCGCCGCATTGGTCAGCAGATTGAGAAAAACCTGTTTGATCTGGTCGGGAACCGCCATGATCTGCGGCAATTGCTCGGCATAGTTGCGCACCTCGGCAATGCGCTTGCCCCTGAAATCACTCTTGTGCAACAGGAGCATGGAATCAAGCGACTTGTGTACATCCATCAGCATCTTGCGGCCTGAGGAAGGACGATTGAACTCCTGGAGACTGCGAATCAATTCTTTGATCCGATCGCCCTCGCCCACTGCGGCCTCCAGCAGGTCCCGATCTTCCTTTTCCAAGATGGCCCTTTTTTTGACCCCTTTGAGGATGGAGAGAATGCCTTGCAAGGGATTGTTGAATTCATGGGCGATGGAGGCGGATAACTTGCCGATGGCCGAAAGTTTTTCCGCATGCAGATACTGCTTCTGGGTTTCCTGCAGCTCGCGGGTTCGCTGTTCAACCCGTCGCTCCAATTCACGGTTGGCGAGTTTCAGTTGCTCCTGCACCTGCATCAACTCGGAAATGTCGCGAAAGACGCCTACAGTCTTTCTAAACCGTCCCTCATGGGCGTCAAAAGGATGCACCGAAACAACAGCGGGGAACCGCTCCCCTGATCGACGGCACAGAATCATATCAAACGATTGCATCGACTTCCCTTGCGCGAATTTATTCACCCTGGCCGGGATGATCTCAACCAGTTCCGGGGGATAAATGAGCGCAATGGAGCGGCCGATCGCCTCCTCCTGCTGGTAGCCGAACATTTTTTCCGCGCCGGCGTTAAAAACGGCAATGCGGGCGTCGCCGTCTTCCAGGTTGCAGACAATGAGGCCAACGCTGTCAAGGGCCTGGTAGACGGATTGGAGGTTGTCCGCCTGCTCCTTGAGCATGGCGTTGGCCGCCTGCTGCACCTGGAGCCGTTGCTCTTCGCTGTGCCGCAAGGCCGCTTCGACCCGCTTGCGTTCAGAGATGTCGCGGGCGGCAAAAAAAATGATATCCTGGCCCCTGAGCGGGATGGTGCGGCCAGTGATTTCGACCGGGAAAATGGTTCCGTCCTTTTTGCGATGATGCCGCAAAGGGATATTGAGCAATGTATTGGGAGCGCCTAGCGCCTTCCGGACGCTTTCGAGCGCCGCTTCAGGCTCAGCGGTGAGATCAAGACAGCTCATGGCAAGCAGCTCCTCTTCGCTGTATCCGTAGAGTTCCGTCGTCCTCCGGTTCACTTTGACGATCTGCAAGGTGTCGGGATCAATCAGGAACAACGCGTCAATCACCGATTCAAACAAAAGGCGGTAGCGCTCGTCGCTTTCCCGCAGGGCCTCCTCGGCTTGCTTGCGCTCGGCAATCTCCCAACCAAGGTCGGCCAGGGCCATCACAGCTTCCACGTCGTCTTGGTTGTAGTTGGTTGCCTTGTTGCCCACGCCAAGCAGCGCGACAACCGCGTCGCCGCGCAGCACCGGAACCACCAGTTCGCGGACGACCGGGGCGTGGCCGGGCGGCAACCCCTTGCGATGCGGCAGCGCGGCGTAATCGTTATGGGTCACCGGCCTGCGTTGGTGAAAACACTCCACCCACACCCCAGCCTGGCTCACCGGATAATGCAGCCCGGCCCCCTCGGCCTTGCACATGTGCGCCAGGGTGTTGGTTGACCAGGCATGGAGGGTCAGGGTCGCCTGATCCGCTTCCATGAAATGATAAAACCCGATTTGACTGTTGGTCAGCGCCTCGGCCTCGTCAAGCGTGGCTTGGAGCAGTTCGGCAAGGGTTTGCGAATCTGCCGACTGCAGGAGACGTAATCGGGCCGCCATCACCGCCTCAATGCGTTTTTGTTTGCTGATGTCCCGAATGGCGACAAACACCACCTGGCGGCCGCCAAAGGGGATGGTCCGACCGGTGATTTCAACCGGAAAAACCGTGCCGTCCTTTTTGCGGTGCAGCCGCAGCGGGACCGTGGTGATCCGACCAGGAATTGCCATGGTCTCCTGGAGGACGCGGCTCGTCTCCTCCGGCTCGGCCGAGAGCTCGACGCCCTTCATGGCGAACAGTTCGTCCTGGTCGTATCCGTAGAGCGCCACCGCTCGTCTGTTGGCATTGACGATTTGCAAGGTGTCAGCGTCAAAAAGGAACAGGGGGTCAGACGCCGCTTCAAACAACAGCCGATGCCGTTCCTCGCTTTCCCGCAGGGCGGTCTCGATTTGCTTGTAGGGGGTGAGGTCGATGTCGATGCAAAACAGTTCTGACCCCCGCCCGGCAACCCGGACGACGGCATGGCTGGAATAAACCGCCACGCGGGAACCGTCCTTGCGCATCAACGACAATTCCGCAGCCGGGATCGGTTGCCCGGTCTGCGCCATCTGCCGGATTGCATGATCGACCTTTTCCCGCATCTCAGGCGGAATGATCAGATCCGTCAGGTTGCGGCCAAGCGCCTCGCGCGCGCTGAAGCCGTACAACCGCTCGGAGGCGCAGTTCCAATATTGCACCGTCCCGTCCGGACCGTACCCTTGAATCGCAACCGATTGCACGTCTTGCAGCACCTTCCGGAAACGCTCCTCGCTGTCGCGCAACGCCTCTTCCATCTGCTTATGTTCGGTGACGTCCGACAGGACAACCCGGCAAACCGGTGAACCTTCGGTCTGCGCCGGGATGACCGTGGTCACCAGATGCGCCCAAAAAACGGTGTGGTCCGGCTTTGCCATCCGCAGTTCGCACATGCAGGGTTTGCCGCTGTCGGCCCCTTGTCGGCAGTGGAGGTGAAAATGATCGCACTCTTCTGGGCTGAGGATAAAGCGGGAGAAAGGCTGGCGGATCAACATGCCGCGAGGAATCCCCAACAGCGTTGCGGCAGTGAAGTTGGCTTCGAGGATGACTCCAGCGTCGGAGAGGGTGACGTAACCCACCGGAGCCAGATCGTAGAGGTCGAAATAGCGTTCGCGGGCGGCGGCAAGTTCGGCGTGGGTCCGGCGCAGTTCCTCGTTTTGCATCTCCAGTTGGATCTGATGCACCCGCAATTCATGCATGGCCTGCTGCAGCTCTTCAGGCGACAGGGCCGAAATATTGTCTACGGGCAGCCCTTCTTCCCGGGCCTTTGCTTCGGCCTTTTGGCGGAGCATGGCGGCGTGCTTGCAGTGGAAATCTTTGCTCGTCATGATGATGCCTCCCTATGACCAGCGAATTCTTCCTTTCGTTCCGTGGTCGCTATCGCATAGATCTGACCTGTTTTATTCACCAAGGCCGTGGCCGTGACGCACACCTCGATCACTGCGGCGTCCTTGGTCAGACGACGGGTGCGATACGGCTCCACGCTCTCGGAGCGGCTCAGTTTCCGCATCTGGGCGAGTGTTTCCTCCTGGAGCGCGGCGGGAACAAGGTCGCGGACATTCATCGCCAAGGCCTCTGCTTCGCTCCAGCCGTAGATTCGGGTCGCCGAAGGGTTCCAGGCCAGAATCCGCCCCTCAAGATCCTGAACCGTAATGGCGTCGCGGGCGTCATGGACGACCACCGCCAGGCGCCGCAGGGCATCCTGGGCCTCTTTCAGCTCCGTGGTGTCCACAAAGGTAATCACCGCGCCCTCAATCACATTTTCAAGCGTGCGATAGGGCTGGATGCGCATGGCGTACCACCGGCCCTCGGTGGTCAGCACCTCAAGTTCGTGCGGCTTCAGGGTGTTCAACACCGCCTGCACGTCGGCCACCAAGCGATCATAGTCGACCATGTTGGAAGCGAGATGCCCCACCGGACGACCGACGTCGCTGGGGATCAAATTGATCAGCTGGGTGGCGGCAGGGGTAAAGCGCAGAATGCGCAGCTGATGATCGACAAACACCGTGCCGATGCCGGTCCCGGCCAGCAGGTTGTTCATGTCGTTGTTGGCCCGCGACAGGTCCGCCACCTTGACCTGCAATTCGTTGTTGACCGTGCTCAGTTCCTCGTTGACCGATTGCAGCTCTTCCTTCGAGGTCTCCAGCTCCTCATTGGCGGATTGCAGCTCTTCGTTGATCGACTGCATCTCCTCGTTGGAGGATTTGAGCTCTTCATTAGAAATTTCCAATGCTTCGTTGGCCGTCTGCAGATACGCCTCTTTGGCGAGCAATTCCTGCCTGAGGGCTTCGATGCGGATGTCGGCGTCTGCAGCGAGGCCCTCCTCCGTAGCGGCGAGCAAAATCGCCGGCGACAGTTGCTGGGGGTCCAGCAACGGCGCGTCCTGGAGAACAACCAGATACAGTTGCTCCGCCGACGGCGCAGCAACGCTGGTCACGGCCGGGGCAATGGTCAGGTTGACGGTGGTGAAGTCGCCGTTGGTTCGCACCCGCAGGCCAAATCGGCGCACGGTGATTTTCTCCCCGGCCGCCTTGTGCAGGCAGGTGGTCAAATCCCGACGCAACCCCTCGCGCGCCATCTTGAGGATGTTGTTGACCCCGGCCTCGCCGGGCGCGAGTTCCAGATACATCCCGGTGCGGCCGTGGAGGTAGAGAATGTCGCCCTGTCTATTGACCAGGGCCGCCGCCGGGGCAATCTGCTTGAAAAGTGTTTGCTCGGCGAGTTCACGCAGCGGCAGCTTCACGTGCCCTCCCCTCTGTTCTGTGATCCGGGGACGTTCCATGGGCAGCGTCGCCAGGAGCGGCAAGAAGCGGTTCAGTGGTAAGCGTTGTGCGCTGTGAGCGCATTCTTGACGCTGATAAATCTTTGCCGTTCGGTCGATCACGGCAAAGTAATCGCCCAAATCACCCACGGTTTCCGAAGTCCCCAACAGGAGAAATCCACCTGGGTTGAGGGCGTAATGAAACAGAAGAATCAACTTTTTCTGCAAGTCGCCGCCGAGATAGATCAATAAATTGCGGCAACTGATGAGGTCCATTTTCGAAAAAGGCGGGTCTTTGAGCACGTCCTGTTCGGAAAAAATCAGCATGTCGCGGATGCTTTTGTGAATGCGGAAGGAGGCTCCGTCAGGTTCGAGCGTGAAATAACGCGCCAGCCGGGCGGGCGAGACGTCGGCGCTGATTCCAGCCGAGTAGATTCCGGCCCGCGCCGCAGCAATCGCCCGGTTGTCGATGTCGGTGGCAAAAATCTGAATCTTGTAATTGTGCTTCACTTTTTCCAGATGTTCCTGAAGGAGGACGGCGAGCGAATAGGCTTCCTCGCCGGTGGAGCAGCTTGGCGTCCACACCCGGATCACGGCGCCGGCGGGCTTGCCGGCAAACAGTGCGGGCACGACCTGTTGCTCAAGGAACTGGAACACTTCCGGATCGCGGAAGAAATTGGTCACGCCGATGAGCAGGTCGCGAAAAAGGGCCTCCACTTCCGCCGGCGTCTGCTGGAGCAGCTTGACGTAGTCGTCCGCCGATTCGATCTGGTGGATAACCATGCGTCGTTCAATGCGGCGAAGAATGGTGCTGGGTTTGTACTGGGAAAAATCGTGGCTGGTTTGGGCGCGCAACAACACAAAAATCTTTTGCAGGGTGCTTGCTCTGTTGATCGCCTGATCGGCGATTGCCCTCAAGGGCTTATTGAAAGCATGCGCCGTGTAGGCCTTGAGCTGGCCGGGCATTTCAGCCGGCGAAAGCGCGTAGTCCACGACTCCCGTGGCCAGGGCGCTGCGCGGCATGCCGTCGTATTCGGTGGATTCGGGGGTTTGCGCCAGGACCAGCCCACCCTCCGCCTTGATCGCCCGCACCCCCTGGGCGCCGTCGCTGCCGGTTCCGGAAAGGATAATGCCAATGGCCTGCTCGCCCTGATCCTGAGCCAGGGAACGAAAAAAGAAATCAATTGGGAGGCGTTGCCCGCGCGGCGCCGAGGGCTCCAACAATTGCAGCGTGCCGTTGAGCAGGGCCATGTCGCGATTGGGAGGGATAATATAGGTGCAATTGGGACGGACCTGCATCCCATCTTCCGCCTCGCAGACCTGCATGCGCGTATACCGGCGGATGATGTCGGTGAGGATGCTCTTGTGGTCCGGCGCCAAATGCTGCACCAGAACAAAGGCCATGCCAGGGTCAACGTCGGTGGGAAGAGCGGAAAAAAAGGCCTCAAAGGCCGAGAGCCCCCCAGCCGAGGCGCCGATGCCAACAATGGGGAAACGAGATTCCGGAGGCGTGTCCGGTGCAGCGGCTGGTCGCTGCTTGCCGGGTTTTCTTGGCGCTCTTTTCTTGCCGGTCATAGCATGCTTTTCCCCCTGTGCCCAAGGCGCTGCGCGTGATCGTTATCGATCCCGCCACAACTGCCGTTGTCTGGTTACAGTGACACTAGAACCTTGTGCTTTTCAAGAAAAAGATGACTTGAAGCCTGGAGCGGCAGGGGGAGCTTTCCATGCGGGCAAACCTCCCACAGGGAGCAAGCGCCTTTGCCGCACTCTGTGGTAGATAGAGAGGCTACTCATTCCCTCTCCAATCTACCCCTGTTGACCTTTTCCGGTTTCTGCGCAAAATTGTGACAACAAGCCGCAACACACCAGGGAATCCCAGCCGATTGCGCCGGTATTCCCCACGTTCACGCAATCAAACCAAGGTCAAGACATTCAAAACATCCGTCAATCTGATCGTCAGGAGGGCAACATGACACAGCAACATTCTTTTACCCATGCGGAAAACGAACTGCTCCCCAAATTCAGAAAGAGAATCAACGAGGCCGAGTCCACCGAAGACGTCAAGAAGGCTTTTGTGTACTCCATGCAGGATCTGTTCAAAACCGTTTCCGAGGGACGGCTGGACCTGAGAGCTGAGGATGTTGGCCTCAACCCGGAAAAGGATTCTTTTCTGCTCAGCGACGGGCTCCAGTCCCACGACGATTTTGCCAAGGTTTGGAACGATACCGATTTACCCCGCATCGTGGCGAGTTTCACAGAACTCGCCCTGCACCAATACAAGCATCTTGCTAAAAATCCGGCCAAGACCGAGGCAAAAATCAGGATGTAGCGAGGAGCGAGGCGTGCGCCTCTGCAACTGGTTGCCAAGGGGGCTGTTGGCAATGCAGGCGGAAGGCGCTGAATCTATATGACCAAAAACGAGACAACGTTGCCGTTGTCTCGCCAAACAGGCCACACCCTCAAACCCGCCCCCCTTGTGGGGAGACCATCAAACCTGGGGCGCAAATCTTTGTTTGCCCTGCTCCTGCATGGCGACAATCCATTTGCGGAGGTTCTGTTTCTCGGCACGCCAGCGGGGATAGTCCCGGGCCGACTGGAGGGCGGCGTACAGGGCCAGGCAGTTGTCCAGGCCCACCGTCTCCTCGATGGCCTCGGCGGGGAAATGCTCGTCTAGGTCGCCGGGTCGGGCCGTCTGCTGATAAAACGCCAGCCTGCCGAAATAAAAAACGAGTTCTTCCAGGACGTCCCAGAATTCTTCCCGCCAGACGGCAATGGTTTTGCTTGTCTGCAATCGTTGCAGGCCGGCGTTGAGATCGTCGACGGCAAAGGCCACCTGGGCGAACTGATACCGGCCGTCCGCCGGCGGGGCCTCGCCGTTGACCTCGTGCCAGGAAACCAGGGCGTGGGCGCGGGTGGCGATCTTCATGGCCTGAAACTTGCTCCAGAGGAGGAACTCGTAATAGTATTCGGCAATGGCCTGATCCGCTTCAAGCCGGTAGACGTTGCCGTGGTCGGCGCCGTACTGGCTGAGATTGCCGAGATGGACCAATTCGGTCACCAGGGTGTGGATGTAGGAAAGGCCGGAAACAGCGGCCTTGTTGACCAAAATCTTATGATTGCCGCTGGCGGAGGGATTATACGCCAGCCGCGCGTTGCCGTTCTCCAGACCGAGGTGGGCGTAGTAGGCCGCGAGTTGTTCGCATTCGTCCGCGAAATTCTCGGTTTTGACGATCAGGGTCCGGTCCGCCAACCGCTCAAGGTCGACTTCTTTTTTGCCGATGAACCCCAGCGCCAGGTTGATCCGGTTGGTTTCCCCGGTGGAAAAATTGAACATCTCCATAACACGCTCCATGACAATCAATGAAAAAAGGCAGCCTGAAACAGACTGCCTTGCATCCTGCGACGACTGCGTTTATTTCGCGGCGTTTTTTTCCGCTTCTTTTGCAGCCATAACCTTCGCTTCCTGTTCCAGCAGCTCGCCCAGGGCCCTGGCGGTCTCGCCGACCACGGTGATGCAGTGTTGCCTGCGGCTCTCTGGATTGCCGTAAAAATCTTTGACCTGATCCCGGTCCATCCAGTCGACCCGGGCGATCTGACAGCAGTTAATGCCGCCGTGGGCTGCGGTTAGCTCCTCAAATTGTTTCATCACCGTCTTGGTGGCGGCCCACATCCGCGGATTTTCCTTCTCATCCAGACTGGACCGGCTGTACAGGCTGCCGATGACGCTGACCGCGCCCACCAGGGCTCCGCAGATGTTGCCTGTGCCGCCGATGCCGCCGCCGAAAGCCCCGAGGGCTTTGATCACCGAGGGGTCGTTGACGCCGAGTTTTTCGAGGCCGATCATCGCCAGCACCTGACTGCAGTGCATCCGTTTCGTAAAGAGGTCTATCGCCTTGTCGCGCATTTCATCCGGCTGCATCCTGTCCTCCCTGCATTGAGTTTGAAGGTGAAATAGAGTATGAACGGGCTGAATGTACCCGATTCCCTCTGGGCGCGCATTGCGATTTTACCGCAAAGCCCCTGATAACGCTGTTTTTTCCGGGGCAACAGATCCTGCCTCTGTTTGCAGGAATGCTGACCAAGCTAAACAATATGTTCAACACCCCTGTTGTTGTTTTTGACTTTGAAACCACCGGCATGTCGCCCACCTACGGCGACCGGCCAATCGAGGTGGGGGCGGTGCGGATTGAAAACGAGCGCATCGTCGACCGATTTCAGGAGCTGATGAATCCCGGTTTTCGCATCAACGGGTTCATCGAATCCCTGACCGGAATCAGCAATCGACTGGTGGCCCAGGCGCCGCCCTGCGAAACGGTCATGGCCCGATTTGCCGACTGGATCGGCGACGTGCCCCTGGCGGCCCACAACGCCGGTTTTGACCGCAAATTCCTCGACGCCGAACTGGCCCTGATCGGTCGGAGTCGGGAAAATCCCATGGCCTGCACGGTCCTTGCGGCGCGCAGGCTCTTCCCCGAATCCCCCAACCACAAACTGGCCACCCTGGTCGGCCATCTCGGCATCTGCACCGACGGAACCTTTCACCGCGCCCTGGCCGACGCTGAGATGACCGGCCAGCTGTGGATCGCCATGACCGACCTGCTGCGCGAACGCTACGGTCTGGACGAGATTCCCTTCACCCTGATCCAGGAACTGACGCGGATCGCTCGCGCCAAGGTGGATCGCTATGTGCGCGCCTATGCCGACCGACAAGCTGGCTGCCTCGCCTGCACCAACACGCCATAATTCCCTTTTTATTTCAGAAATGAAACGCGGTTGAACCAGAGAACGCGAGAGGGCCGGCGACCGTAGCCCGGATGCAGCCTGCGGAATCCGGGGTTTGATGTGAGGTGTTCCCGGATTCCGTTGCACTTCATCCAGGCTACGGGTTGGAACAAGGGTTCAAACCGCGTCAAACCGGCGCCTCAAACAACATTTGCAGGCGACTGCTCGGCATTCCGTTAAAAACGGCCAATCAGCAGTTTCTTTTCAGGAACAGAGTTCGGGAAAATCGGTGAAAACGCCGGTTGCGCCGAAGGCAAAAAGCTGGCGCTGACGGCCGGGATCGTTGACGGTGAAGACGTTGACCGCAAAACCTGCCGCGCGCAGGGATGTCACCAGGGCTTGGTCGGTGACGTCGTCTGCCGGATGGTAGGCGCAGGCCCCGAGATCGCGCAGGTAGGAGGTGAGATTGGGAGGATGGACGCCTTCCTGCAAGGCCGCGACCGCTATCTCCGGCGCCGTCTGCCGGCAGGCGCGGAGGGCGTGGTGGTTGAAGGAAGAAACAAGCACCTGGGCGCTGGCGCCGGCGGCCCGAACGTCGGCGACAACCTGGGCGACCAGGGCCTCATTGAGCCGGGTTTGCCCCATGTCTTTGAGCTCGACATTGAGCGGCATCTGGTTGCCGACCGCCCAGGCCAGGGCCTCGGCCAGGATGGGCAGCTGTTGCGGCATCAGGTCGCGCAACAGCTTGCCATCCACCAATAATCCCTTGCTGATGGATGCAAAGGGATCGGCGGCCAGGAACCAGGAGCCAACGTCAAGCCTCCGCAGCTGGGCAAGGCTCCAGTCGCGGAGCGCCAGACTGCTCACGCCCAGTTCCGGGGCCAGGGCAGCGGCGTTGCTGGTCCGGCCCAGATGGTCGTCGTGAAACACCACTGCCACACCGTCGGCGCTGAGCTGGACGTCGAGCTCCACCATGTCGCTGCGCCCCAGGCTGCGGGCAAAGGCGCAGAGGGTGTTTTCCGGATAGCAGGCCCGGTAGCCGCGATGGGCAATGATCAGCGGCATGCCCTCGAAGCGATTGGAAAAATCGCACGCCGGCCCGCTCGTTCCTGACGCCGTCTGCTCTGTGGAACCCATCAGGTTTATTGCACCACCAAGCGGCGTTTTTGGACGGCGCCGTCCGGTCCGGCAATCATCAGATCGCTGAGTTCGTTGCGATCATCGGCTTTGGGCGGGAAATGCGTGTGCAGCAGCGCGCCTATCTCTGCAATCACCGCGCACAGCGACTCGCACTGGCGGTTTTCCCTGATGCCGCAGACCAACCTATCGACAAAGGCCTGCCAGACCTGCGGCTCCAGTTGTTCATTGATGCCGCGATCACCAAGGATCCACACCTTGCGTTCAAGCACCGAGATGTAAATCAGCACGCCGGTCGCGTCTCTGGTGGCCTGCAATCCTTCTGCGTGAAAATGGGCCAGGGCCGCCCGTTCCACCTCCTCTTCCGCTCGTAGTCGACCAATACACAGCCGGAGCAGTGCCGGATAACGCATCAACGGACGCGCCGCCAAAAAGAAGAGCGGAAAATAGACGAGAAAGAGCCACAGCACTTCGCCCCGCCACCACAGCAGCAAACTGGTGGCAAAGGCGGCGAGCAGCGAGGCGGGCAAGGCCAGCAGGGCCGCCCCGATGATCACGGCTTCGGGGTAGGCGTGACTGGACGAAACCACCATCGGCACGATTTCTCCCGTGGTCTGCTGCTCCACTGCATGGATCGTCCGGGTGATCTGTTGCTGTTCTTCCCCAGTGAAAAATTGTTGCGCTAGCATGTGCATTGTCACCATCCTCCTGAAGCGCCTCCGCCGCCAAACCCGCCGCCACCGCCGCTGAAGCCGCCTCCGCCGCGAAAACTGCCGCCGCCGAAACCTGGGAAGATGCCGCCGGAACGGTGGATGCCGGACGTCCCGGCCAGGATGCTGGCAATGAATGCGCCCAACATGCCGACCGGAATGAGCAGCACAGTGATCAGCCAGCCAAACAGGCCAGAGAACAGCGCCGCCGCCAGCACGGGGGCAAACACGCCGCCCAAACCAATGGCCAGCGGTCTCTTCCGCTTGAAGACATTGCCAATAAAAAACAGACCAACAACCAGGAAGACAAGAAATCCGCCTGGATCCTGTTGCCCGGATCGACTCGCCGAATCGCCTTTGCCCGCATATTCGCCTTTGACGGCGGCAATCATCGCCGACACGCCGTCGATCACGCCCTGATCATAGGCCCCTCGCCGGAACGCCGGCACGATCTTCTCCCGAATAATGCGGCCGGCAACAAGATCGGTCAACCGGCCTTCCAGCCCGTAGCCCGACTCGATCCGCACCTTGCGGTCATTGACTGCGATCAGCAGCAAGGCGCCGTTATCAAATCCTTTTTGACCAATCTTCCAGGTTTCGGCCACCTTGAGCGCATAGTCCTCCAAACCGGCCCCATCCAGGCTGGGAATGGTGAGAACGACGATCTGGGTGGAATCGCTTTGCTCCAGGACCTGCAGGGAGTGGTCAAGCAGGCGGACCGAACCCGGCGAGAGGACATGCGCGAGATCGTTGACCCTGCCGCTCAGGGGCGGAACCTCCAGGGCCAGCGAGGGCGTTGTCAACCCGCTTGCGGCCAGCAGGAGCAGGGCGACAAACGGCAGCACGATGAAGAAGCGAACGATCTTCATAGCAGATTCCCCGAGGTTAAAATTTGACCTTGGGCGCTTCCTTGGCCTCAGGCGCGGCCTTGAAATATTCTTTGCGCTCGAGATGGAGCAGGAAATTATTGGTCATGCTTTCCGGAAACTTGCGAATCGACGCGTTAAAGATTTCGACCGCCTGATTGTACCGCTGGCGGGCGACGTTGATCCGGTTTTCCGTGCCTTCCAACTGGTTCTGCAAATCAAGGAAATTTTGATTGGCTTTCAGGTCTGGATACCGTTCCGACACCGCCATCAACCGGGCCAGGGAAGAACTCAGGCCGCCCTGGGTTTCCTGCAGTTGCTGCATGGCCGCCGGATTACTCAGATCCTTGGTTGAAAGCTGCACCGAGGTCGCCTTGGAACGGGCGTTGATGACCGCTTCCAGAGTCTCCTTTTCGTGGGAGGCGTATCCTTTAACGGTTGCAACCAGGTTGGGGATCAGATCGGCCCGCCGCTGCAAATTGGACTCAATATCGCCCCAGGCCTTAAAAACGGCCTCCTCTTTGGTCTGCAAGGCGTTGTATCCACACCCGGAGACCATCACCAACATCATCAGCGCGGTTACCAGTCGAGCGGCTGTTCTTTTCACGGCATTCTCCTTTGGTTCATAAAGGGAGGGAAGGATTCCCAGGATGACAGGGGTTTGGTTTACGATTTTTTGCTTTCCCGGGCGAGAATCCACTGCACCGCATCCTGCAAATCCTCGGCCACGTAATGGGGCTGGACCGGCTGGGTCGGGCCGATGTAACAGGCGTCGCCCCGGCCATAGCCAGTCAGCACCAGGACGGTGGTTGCGCCCACGGCGGCCCCGCAGCGCAGGTCGGACCAGCGGTCGCCAACCACATAGGAACGCGCCAGATCCAGCCCCATCTCGGCCGCCGCCTGTTCGAGTAGCCCGGTCTTAGGTTTGCGGCAGTTGCAGGCCAAGCGGAACCGTTCTTCTTTGGCCTCGGGATGGTGGGGGCAGATGTAGAGGCCGTCGATGCGGGCGCCTTCAAGGGCCAGCTGGCGGCGCATTTTTTCATGCACCTCGTCGAGCAGCGATTCGGGGAAATAGCCGCGCGCCAGACCCGACTGGTTGGTGACCACCGCCACCGGCAGACCGGCCTGGTTCAAGCTGCGGATCGCCTGTCCCACGCCCGGCAACAGATGAAAACGGGTGATGTGGTTGATATAGCCCATCTGTTCGTTGATGGTGCCGTCGCGATCAAGAAAGACCGCCGGCCGGCGGGTGGTCGCGTCGGTTTTTTTGATTGATGCAAGCTGATCGGTCATCATGCCTCCGCAAGAATGCGCTGCACTGCGGCGAAGACCTCGTCGCTTTCAATCAATTTCATGCAGCGGAAGTGTTTTTCCGGACAATGGGTCTTTTTGCAGGGGCTGCAGGGCAGCGACTTGCGAATTACCACCGCATTGTCGGCGTAGGGGCCGGTGGCGATGTGGTCGGTGGAGCCGAAGATGGCCGCCAGCGGGGTGTGCAGGGCCGCCGCCACATGCATCAGGCCGGAATCGTTGGTCACGAACACGTCGCATTCGCCGATCAGGGCCATGGCCTCGATTAGGCTGGTGGCCCCGGTGAGATCAATCATCCGCGAGGCGGCTGAACCCGCTGCGGCAATGACGGCGGCTGCGGTTTCCCGGTCGGCGGCGCTGCCAAAGAGCACGATCCGGGCCTCGCTGCCGCGACACAGCATCTGGGCCAGTTCGCCATACTTCTCGGCCGGCCAGCGTTTGGCCGGACCAAAGGCGGCGCCGGGGTTGAAACCGATCAAGGGCGTCGCGCCTACCCGAACGCCGCTCAACTCGTGCACCCGTTGCTTGACGCGGTCGATCTGGTCGCCGGGGATGAACAGTTCCAGCTCGTTGGGTGCGGGTTGCAACCCCAGGCCAAGCAGAATCCGCTGGTAATAATGGACCTCATGTTTTCTGTTCAACTCCGCGACTTTGCGCACCCCGTGGGTGAGCAGCAGGCCCCGGCCGTCGGTGGTGTAGCCGGCCCGAATCGGAATGCCTGCCGCCAGGGTGATCAGGGCCGCCTCAAAGGCGTTTTGCAAAAGGATGGCGCAGTCAAACTGCTCCTGGCGCAGTTCGCCCGCCAGCTGCAGCATCCCTTTCACGCCTTGGTGCCGGCCTTTTTTCTCATAGATGATCAGCCGATCCACCCGGGGACTGTAGCGAAACACGTCGCTGACCCAGGGATGCGCAAGCAAGGTGATCTCGCTTTCCGGAAAATTCTCGCGGATGGTGCGCACCGCCGGGGTGGACATCACCGCGTCCCCGATCCAGTTGGTGGAACGCACCAGAATCTTTTTAGGATGCAGGGGCAGGGTTTTCATGGGGTGCGCTCCCCGGCCGCCGCAGCCAGCAATCCGGCCAGACGTTCGGCGGCAAAACTGATTGAGGTGTCCTGGCTCAGGGCGATTTCATAATTGACCATGGCCTGTTCGTTGTCGCCCAACCGCTCCAGGTTCAGGGCCAGATTGGCGTAGTCGATGGCCGAGGCGGGATTGAGCTCGACCGCGCGGCGGAAATGTTCGACCGCGGCCGCGTATTGCCCGGTCTTGTAGCAGCAGACGCCCAGGGTGTTATAGATGTCGGGCCGCTCCTCGTCGAAGCTCAACCCTTGCTTGAGGGCGACAATGGCCTCGTGGTGTTTGCCAAGATCGCGCAGGCAGCAGCCCTGGTAGGAATAGAGGTAGGGCAGATCTTCCGCATTGGGCTGCAAGCTCAGGGCCGCGTCAAAACAGCCCAGCGCCGCCTCGATCTCGCCCTGCTCATAGAGATTCTGACCGCGGTAAAAGTGGAGCGCATAGGACTTGGGCAGCAACTGCTGCATGGCGGCCAGCTTGGCGTCCAGCGCGTCTCCGGTCAGCAGACTGGCGGCCAGTTTGGCGGCAAACAGGGCCGCATTGCCGCCCATGGCCCGCTCGCGGAAATGGGCCCCGGGAACGATGGTGTAGACGGCTGGAATCTGCAGCTGCGGATGGGTGGCGTCCACCACCAGCGCCTCCAGGTTGATCCGCTGCAAGGCGGCCACGCAGTTGCGGACCTCTTCGTAGATGTCCGGATCCTTGAGATCAACCACCTGGTCAAGCCGGATGGTCCGACCGCTGTGGAGCACATGGGCCACCTCGTCCAGACTGAGCGGTTTGGGCAGACCGCTGGCCACATAGTTGGAGCCGCTGTTGAAATCGCCGGCCAGCTGGGCCACCTCGGTTAGGGCGCGGATCAGGGCCTTGTTGGCGTCGGGGGTGGTGCCGGCGGTGTAGACGATCTCGCTCTGTGCCGGAAAGGTGGTCGGGTCCCAGGCCAGGGCGCCGATGGTGGGGATGCCGGTGTCGAGCGAGAAATCGTTCAGCGCCACCTCAATGCCGTTGGCGCGGAACTTGGCCAGCAGGTCCCGGGCCACCGGATCGGTGATTGACGCCTGATCGATCTGCGGGGTTGCAAGCCGGTCGCGGGTGACCAGGGCGCAGACGTGACGCTCGACCACCTCGCTGATCCCCTGGATCACCGCCTCTTCATAGGTGTTGCCCGCCGAAGGGCCGTTGAACTCGTTGATGGCGTAGAACCAGGAAAACGGCACGAGCAGCGGCGTGTTGTCGGAGAGGCGCAGGGCCCAGGTCCATTGCAGGGGCAGGTCGGCCAGCAACTGGCGCAGCATGGCCGGCGACAGCGCACCGTCGTGGACCGAGGCGAGCAAAACCTCGATGTCCAGCACCGGGTGGCCCGCCGCCTCCATGGCAGCGTAATCGCCGCTGAGGAAATTGTCCGCATTCTTGAGAAAGCTGAAGAAACTGAACCGTTCGCCCAGTTCCATGCAGGCGCTGGCCCGCGACTGCTCGGGGGTCGAGCCCTTGCCCATCTGCTTTTTATTGCCGATGATCCGCTGCGCGTCCTCGCCGCAAACGCTGAAATAGACTGGAATATCGAGCCGGCCGTTGTCAATCCGGCGAATTTCCTTAAGCACGTCCAGGTTGGTTGCTTTCAACCGCTCCTGAAACCGGGCCACGGTTTCTTCCGGGGTGCAGGCCTTGTCTTGATCGTAGGTGTAGTTTTTCCGGCACGACTGCAGGGTGATGATTCTTTTGTTCATGAACTTTTGGGTGAGTAGAGGATAAATCGGCCGGCGTTGTGCTGCATGCTGCAACGATCAGCGCGGGCCTGGTTGGTTGTTGGACTGTTGCATGGTTGTTTGGGCGAGCTTTTCCGCGATTCGGTCGATTTTCCGCCGCCAGTTCGCTCCTTTGGGGGTCAGGATGATCCGCCGCGCCTCAACCGAAGCGTGCTCCAGGCAAATCTCCAGCCGGTCGTCGGGAGTCAGGGAACCCAGCCGATCCGGCCATTCGACAACAATCACGCTGGGTTGATCGAGATACTCAAGGACGCCCGCCGCCTCGACGTCGTCTTCGTCGGTCAGCCGGTACAGATCCATGTGCACCATCGGCAAACGGCCCCGGTATTCATGCACCAGGGCAAAGGAGGGGCTGGAAACGTACTGGTCGTCGCCGACCCCGAGGGCGCGCGCCAGGTGTTGGGTCAGGGTGGTCTTGCCTGCGCCCAGGTCGCCCTGCAACAGCACCAGGTCGCCGGGCGCAAGCACCCAAGCCAAGGCGTCGGCCAAGGGCGCCAGGGCCTCGGGCGTAGGGCAGACCACTGTCAGCGATCCGCCGACTTCCCGTGTCCATGTCCCTTGTTGCGCGTCTGTGGTCATCCGTTGCCTCTGTTGCCTGCGTTGCCTGCATTGTGCGGTGCGTGCGTGCCCGTTGGCCCATCAGTAACACAGGACGCGTAAATTATGAAGTCGGAATTACGCTGGAGGGATGTTCAGGCGGGCAGGCAAGGAACCAGGGAATGTTCGGCGCCGGGCAAACGTCTATTTGTGGTATTTATGGCCGGCCTTGATGGTCCAGGCCCGGTACAATTGTTCAAGCAGGATCAGGCGGGTCATTTCATGGGTGAAGGTCAAACGGGAGAGGGAAAGGGTGACCTGCGCCTGAGTAAGCACCGAATTGTGCAGCCCCAGGTGGCCGCCGATGAGAAAGCAGACCGTGCCCAGGCCCTGGGCTTCCCATTGGGTCAGCATTGCCGCCAACTCAAAGGAATCCGGGGTTTTGCCGCCGGGATCCAGGGCAACCCGGAGGTTGGTCGCAGCCGCCTGCTCCAGCAGCAGGCCGGCCTCGATGGTTTTGATCACCTCGTCCGGGTCCTTGCGGCTGTGGCGCTCGCGCAGCACCGGCAAATCGACCGCGGCAAACCGACTGAGCCGGCCGGCGTAGTCGCGGATGCCGGCGTCCAGATAGGCTTCCTTGGTTTTGCCAAGGAAAGGAATCAGGATTTTCATCCGCCGAATTTGCCGGCTGCGCCCTGTTCAAGCAGCGCCTTGAAAATCCGGCAGAACTCGTCGTAATCCAGCCCTTTCTTGAATCCTGGGCAGGACTCGGTGATGGTGCGGTAGTTGTTTTCGTCGGCCAACATGCTGGGATGCAGCGGCCACTGCCGGCAGCGCCAGGGACGCCCCTCGTGGACGGTGCAGCCGATTTCCGCATCAAAAAAAATGCAGTGCCCGTCGCGGACCTGCATCTGCACCACCGAACCGGTGACCCGCCAGTAGCGCGTGCGGGTTTCCTCGCGACTGAGACCTAAGGCCTTGATCATCCGTTCCTGATCGCGTTCGTCCAGGGAAACGGTGGTCTCTCCGTGGCAGCAAAAGCCGCAACGGGCGCATTCGTAGATGTCGGATACCTGGCAAGAAGGGGTTGTGTCGTTGTTCATGGCAAAAAAAATCGCCGGTCCACTCGGGCCGACGCTGTCTCTCTTAAGGAAAAGGGAATGGGAATCGACGATCAGGCGTAGCCGATGACGTCGCCGAAGGTGGAAATGTCTATGCCAAAGGTCTGGGCCGCTTTTTTCCATTTTTGATCGTCCGGGGTGTGGAAGAGCACCTCCAAGTCCGCCGGGACGGTCAGCCAGCTGTTGTCCACCAGTTCGCCCTCCAATTGGCCCGCGCCCCAACCGGCGTAGCCCAGCATGAAGAGAAAACGCTTGGGCCCCTGGCCCAGGGAAATGTCCTCAAGCAGGCGGGAATCGCGGCTCAGGTAGACGCCGGGCTTCACTTCCACCGAATAGCGGTCCGGGGTTTCGGTGGAGTAGAGGATGAAACCGGCGTCGGTTTCCACCGGTCCGCCCATGTACACCGGCGGGATGGGGCCGTCGGGAATGGTCAGATTGGAGCCGTGAAAGACGTCCAGCAGGGTGATTTCCGGATTGGGGTTGTTGATCACCAGCCCCATGGCCCCTTCCTCATTGTGCGCGCAGAGATAGATCACCTGCTCCTGAAATCGGGGATCAGGCATCTGCGGGGTGGAAATGAGAAAATGTCCTGCCAGACTGTCCATAATCGTTCCTGTGTGGTTGTCTTCTACTTTCATGCTATCATCAGCGAACAATCTGGGTCAAGCCGGTTTTTCCGCCGGCGCGGCAACCCGGCAAAACCAATGGAGTTGCCGCTTTGTTGCCTCTCAGGTACAGTTTAATCGCATCCCCCGGAACAAGCAACCGCTATCAAGGAAATCAAGGAAGCATATGAGCAAACACGCACCGCCGCAGTCGCACGCGGACAAACTCAAGAAAGCACTGGTATGGATGACGGAGGCCCTGCAGGAACAGCCTCAAAAAAAACGGCAGACTGTTTTGCAGGAAGCGGAACTGCGCTTTGATCTCACCCCGCTGGAGTGCGAATTTTTAGACAAACATTTCAGCGACTGCTGAAGCTCGAAGCCCCCGCAGCCGCGCCGGCCGGGACCGGCCTCAGGCGGGAGGGAGGGCAGCGGCCGGCAACTGGATGATCACGGTCGCGCCCTGACCGACCTCGCTTTCCATCTCGATGGAGCCGCCGTGATCGGCAATGATCTTCTGGGAGATTGCCAGGCCAATGCCGGTGCCGCCCTGCTTGGTGGTAAAATAGGGGTAAAAGACCTGGGGCAGCAGGTCGGCCTCAATGCCTTGGCCGGTGTCGCTGATACGCAGTTCCACCGTGCGCCCTTCCGCCCGGGAGGTGAGAGCGACCGTCAGCTTTCCGCCCTGCTCCATGGCCTGAATGGCGTTGAGCAGCACATTCATCACCACCTGCTGCAAGCGGTCGACGTCGCCGAGCACCGAGGGCAGATCCGGCTGCGCCTCCAGCACGGTGGCAATGCCGTTCTCCGCCGCCTCCGCCCGAATCAGATCCAGGCTGCGCGTCAGCAGACGCCCCAGGTCAACCCGGCCCAGATGCAGGGCCGAAGGCCGGGTAAAGCTGAGCATCTCGGTGATGGTCCGGTTCATCCGCTCGGTTTCCTGGATCAGCAAATCCGCGGTGTCCTGCTCCCTGCTGCCCGCCGGGAATTTGTTTTTCAGCAGCAAGGCCAATCCTTTGATCGAACTCAAGGGGTTGCGCACCTCATGGGCGACCCCTCCCGCCATCCGGCCCACTGCGGCCAGCCGTTCGTTTTCCCGCATCCGTTGTTCCAGCGACCGGATCTCGGTCACGTCTGAAATCAAAAGCACCCGGCCCATAAACTGCTGCTCGCTGTCGGTGATGGTCAAGGGATGACAGAGCAGTTCGCACCGGCGGGCGCCAACGGTGAGGCGCACGCTGGTCTCCCGGGGCGTGGCGGCTGGCTCGTCGTCGGGTTGGTCGCTGGGTTGAAAAAAGGCGGCAAGCGGCTCGGGCAAAACCTCCGTCGGTCTTTTGCCGGCGGCCGCGCTTCTGCTCAGACCAAGCAGGTCGGCAATGGCCTGATTCCAGGTGGTGATCCGGCCGGCCGCATCGGTGGCGATGACGCCAACCGGCAGTTTGGCGATCAAGAGCGAGGTGTAGGCCTGGATGTCTTCAATGGTTTTCTGGGAAATGCGAAAGCCTTGGACCGCAGACAGAGAAAACCACCCGCCCAGACCCACCAGCAGCATGGCCAGCGACAGCATGAAAATCTGCATCCGCAAGCGGCCAAGGGTGCGGTCGAATTCTTTCATGTCCAGGCCCACCACCACGAAATACTGTTCGCTGGTGGGAATGCCTTCGGGATAGAGCCTGAGCATCGGACGTCTTTCCTCATGCTCGTGCAGGAAAAATCCCGGCTGCCCCTCGCGCAACGGCCGCATGGGCGTCGGCATGATGGCCGGGAAGGCGGGCGAAAATTGCCGCACCGTCTCGAAAACGCGGCCATACTCCCGCAGCGCCTGGATACTGTAAGCCATCTGCGGTTGCTCTTCGCTGGCCGTCTGGTTGCCTTTTTTTTCCGGCAGGGGTTCATTGGCGCCGACGCGGGCGTGGTCGCTGTGGGCAATCACCTTGCCTTTGGCGTCGACCAGGGAGAGAAAGCGCAGATCCGGGTCCTCGGACAGATGATCAATCACCCGTTGCACATGAACGGTCCACGATTCGTTGTTCCAGTAGTCCTTGCGCAGGTCGTTGAGGAAAGAAGCCCGTGAGCCGGAGTGAATCACCCGCATCAGGGTCGAGGCCTTCTGCAGCATGGCGTTGGTCATCAGCCGCTCTTCCAGCCTCAGGTTGTGGAAGGCAAAGGTGACCACGATCATGATCAGCAGGCCGGCGGCCGCAGCCAACAGCCAGGGCGAGGAAAAGATGTAGGCCGGGCGGTTGAACTTTTTGAGCAATCGCATCTTCATGCCGGTTTTGTCTGCAAGGATCAAACCAGCGGGGTCAAACCAGGGCGTCTTCCGACCAGGGCCGCTCTTGTTGGTCGAGCTTGATGCCTGCGAACAATCGTCTGGATACTTTTTACGCATCAAGGTTGCCACACCTGGATAGGAAGGGAACAGACGCCGCTTGCTTTTCCCCGTGGGGGAGCGAGGAATTGCGGCCTTTAAAAAAATCACACGCCATTTCAGCACCTTAAAATAAAAAAATATTCTGGCACGGTTGTCGCTTTAGAACAGGCACAACAGGCAAACATCAATCGCATGTATCTCAGGAGCATGAAACCATGGAAACAACCAGCGCCAAGAAAAAAATAATGTTAGCGGCCATTCTGACCAGTGGTTTGACCCTGGCCATTAGCCAGGCGGCATTTGCCCAACCCAACCAAGCGGCCGAACCGGGGCCCAAAGACAAACCGGCGGCGCATTCCGGTCAGCATCAGATGAACACGGAAATGCAGAAAGCCCGAGAGAAATTCCTCGCCGACACCACGCCTATCCGCAAGGAAATGGCCGAAAAGAGCGCAGTGATGCGGGCGCTTATGCACGCCGGAACCCCGGACACGGCCAAGGCCTCGCAGGTTGCCGGCGAACTGTTTGAACTGCGCGAAAAACTGCGCCTCAAGGCCCAGGAAGCCGGCCTGCCGCTGCCCATGCTGCTGATGGGTATGGACAACGACGCCATGCCCTGCGGCAGCATGCACCACATGATGAAATAACACAGCTGTACAAGTACCCCTCCAACGCCCTCCTGTCGCCCCGGCGGTTCCCTCCCTCCTTTCCGTCGGGGCGTTTTTTCTCTCTTCCTTCCTGCGATTGCGGTTTGAATCACCGCTCACATCATATTTTCCGGATCCACGTCAAAACTCATAGTCACCGAACGCGGGCAGAGTGTTTTTTTCTCGGTCGCCAACGCTTCGCAGACCTCGTGCAACAGTGCCGACGACCGTCCTTTGAGCAGCAACTGCCAGCGGGTGCGGTCTTTTATTTTGACCAGCGGCGACGGCGAGGGGCCAAGGATCTCCAGCCGAGCGGTTTGTGAGCGACGGCGGAGAAAGTCCGCGACCTGCATTGCCGCCTGCGCCACCTGCTTTTCCTGCAAGCCGCTGAACCGGATATTGACCAGCCGCGAAAACGGCGGGTAGCCCAAGGGACCGCGAACGGCAATCTCCTGTTCAAAAAACGCTTCGTAATCGTGGCGTTGCGACAACCCGACGGAATAATGATGCGGCTGATAGGTCTGAACGATCACCCGGCCGGGATCCGTGCCCCGCCCTGCCCTGCCCGTGACCTGGGCCAGCAGGGAGAAGGTGCGCTCCGCCGCCTTGTAGTCGGGCATGCCCAGTCCGGCGTCGGCCCAGACCACCCCCACCAGGGTGATGTGGGGAAAGTGCAATCCTTTGGCGATCATCTGGGTGCCGATGAGGATGTCGATCTGCCGCGAACGCACCGCTTTGAGCGTGGCCAGATAGTGCTTGCGGTTGCCGGTGGTGTCGCTGTCCAGCCGCGCGACCCTGGCCTCGGGAAACAGCTGCCGCACCTCCTCCTCGATCCGCTCTGAACCGATGCCCATTCCGGCCATCCGGGTGGAGCCGCAGGTCGGACACAGGGTGTCCGGATGCTGGGTGTAGCCGCAATAGTGGCAGAGCAGCACCCGTTGACCGCGATGCAGGGTCAGCGACACTTGGCAGTGCTTGCACTGGAGAATGGCGCCGCAGTCGCGGCAGAGCATGGACGAGGAAAAACCGCGCCGGTTGACGAACAACAGGCTTTGCTTGTTCTGCTCCAAGGTTTCCGCCAGCGCGCTGATCAAACGGTCGGAGAACACCAGATCGGGCCGGGATTTTTTCACCGAGGCCAGATCGACAATCTCCACCGTTGGCAGAGGCTGTTCCGCCACCCGTTTGCGCATGGTCAACAGGGTGTATTTCATTTCCCGGCAGTGATAAAAACTGACCACCGAGGGCGTGGCCGACCCCAGCAGCACCGGACACCCGAACATCTGCGCCCGCAACACCGCCAGATCGCGGCCATTGTAGCGCAGCCCGTCTTCCTGTTTGTAGGCGGGCTCGTGCTCTTCATCGACAATCACAATCCCCAGATTTTCCAGCGGCGCAAACACCGCCGAACGCGCCCCCAACACCACCTTGGCGGTTCCGGAAAGCACCGTCTGCCACTGGTCAAATCGCTCGCCGTCGCCCAGGCCGCTGTGCAGCACCGCCAACTGCGAGCCAAAGCGGGAATGGAAATGGGCCTCAAGCTGCGCAGCCAGGGCAATCTCGGGGACCAGCACCAGGGCGGTTTTGCCGGCATCCAGGGCATGCCCGACCGCCCGCAGGTAGACCTCGGTTTTGCCGCAGCCGGTGACCCCAAAGAGAAGAAAGGGGGCAAAGGCGGCCGCGTCCACCGCCGGGAGGAGGTGCGCCAGCACCTGCTCCTGTTCGACGGTGAGTTGTTCCGGGGTCGGGAAAAAGGTGGGCGCTTCACGAAAGGGATCGCGGTAGACGCGTTCGCTGGCAGAACGCAAAACCTCCAGTTCCAGCAACCGGTTCAACCGGGGCCCGGCGCCGGCATACTGCTGATAGACCAGGGGGCGCGGCACAGGCTGATTACCGCCCTGGCAATGCAGCTCTAAAAACATCCCCAGGGTTTTTAATTCCGCTTTTTTCAGGACAATCCCTGCGGTTATTTCCAGCGCCGCCGCAATCCGGGCTGCAATCCCGGCGGGGTCGTCCGCGCCCGGCGCCTGGAGCAACGGCGCCAGCGCCCGGCCCGGCGCCAGGATCTCCTGCATCTTGGCCTTGACCTGACGGGTGCTTCGCGAGGTGGGCGAAAGCGGCAGGGCGGTACGCAGCACCTCGCCCAGGGGATGGTGATAGTAGCGGGCAATCCAGCGATAAAAGGGAATCAGGGTAGGAGGAAAAACAGGCGCCGAAGTGAGCGCCTCGGCAATGGGTTTGATCACAAAGGCGGCTGCGTCGGGGTTGACCGGCGGGGCCAGGCCAAGCACATAGCCGATGGCCCGACGGTTGCCCAGCGGCACGCGAACGCAACAGCCCGCCGGAATCGGTTCGATTCTTCCGACGGGCTGGCTGTAGGTCAGGGGAGCGGCAAGCGGCGCGTCAACCGCGACTTCATAGACAAACTCCACTGACGCTCCGAACGAAAAAACGCCTGTTATTGTCCCAATTCAGCGCACACTTTACGTAAATACGCTTGAAAGGGTTTGCCCAGGCTGTTGTGGCTGACGGCAAAATCAACAATCGCCTTGAGGTAGCCCAGTTTGTCGCCGGCGTCGTAGCGTTTGCCGTTGAATTCATAGGCGTACATCGCCCGTTTGTTGGACAGGGCCAGCAGGGCGTCGGTCAATTGGATCTCGCCGCCGTGGCCGGGGGTGGTGCGCTCCAGCAGCTCAAAAATCTCCGGCATCAGCAGGTAGCGGCCAATGATCGCCATGTCCGAATTGCAGGTGCCGGGGGCCGGTTTTTCGACCATCCGGTCGACCTTGTAGGTCCGTTCCTGCTCAACGGCAACGCCTTCGACAATGCCGTACTGGTGGGTCTGATCCATGGGCACCCGCTGCACCGCCACAATCGACTCGCCCACCTCTTCGTAAAGCTGGATCATCTGCTTGCAGCAGGCGACCTTGCTCATCACCAGGTCGTCGCCGAGCAGCACCATGAACGGTTCGTCGCCGACCACGTTGCGGGCCATCCAGATGGCGTGCCCCAGGCCCAGCGGCTCTTTCTGGCGCACGGAAATGATGTCGATCAGGTTCGAAATATTGCTCAGCTCTTCCCGCAACTGGTCTTTTTTCCGATCTTTCAGGATCGTGTCCAGCTGGAAGTCGTAGTCGAAATGGTTTTCAATCGCCGATTTGCCGGCGCTGGTGACCAAAATGATCTCCTCAATACCCGAGGCCACCGCCTCCTCGACGATGTACTGGATGGTGGGACGATCAACAATGGTGAGCATTTCTTTGGGAATGGCCTTGGTTGCCGGTAAAAATCGCGTTCCCAATCCCGCCACCGGGATGACGGCTTTTCTGATAGGTTTCATTTGATCCTCGTTGTGCGATTATTGGTCGTTCTCATGCAAAGCCCAGAGAACAGCGTTCCCTGTTCGCAACATGCTGTTTGTAGGTTTCCCTGGCTTTCGTTTCAAGGGTTTCCGCCGGGTGGTCACATTTCAGATGTGATGGCCCTGAAATTCAGGTATAGAGGCCTGAACAAGCGGCACGTCTCCTGATTGTACTCCGAACGCCCAGACATCCTCAAGAAAATTTCCATAATTTCATGCATCTTTCTTATCCTCCCGAACTGCCGGTCAGCGAGCGGCGGGAATCGATTGTTGCCGCCATCCAGGAAAGCCAGGTGTTGATCATCATCGGCGACACCGGCAGCGGCAAGACCACCCAGTTGCCCAAAATGTGCCTGGAGGCCGGACGCGGAACCACCGGCATGATCGGCTGCACCCAACCGCGCCGGATCGCCGCCCTCTCGGTGGCGGATCGGGTGGCAGAGGAAATGCGCGCCCCGAACCTGGTCGGCTCCAAGATTCGCTTCCACGACCACACCACCAAAGACACCCTGATCAAATTCATGACCGACGGCGTGCTCCTGGCCGAAACCCGCCAGGACCAGCAGCTGAAGCGCTACGACACCCTGATTGTCGACGAGGCCCACGAGCGCAGCCTCAACATCGATTTTCTGCTCGGTTATCTGAAAAACCTGCTGCCCGCGCGGCCGGATTTGAAACTGATTATCTCCTCGGCCACCATTGACGCCGAAAAATTCAGCGCCCATTTCGACGGCGCCCCGGTGATTGCGGTGTCCGGCCGCACCTACCCAATCACCACCCTGCACCAAGAAGCCCCTGAAGAGGACGACGAGGAAGTTTCCTATGTCGATCAGGCGGTTGCCGCAGTTCTCGAACTGGCGTCGCTGCCCCAGGGCGGCGACGTGCTGGTGTTCATGCCCACCGAGCGCGACATCAGCGACACCCTGGACGGCCTGCAGCACCTGGGCGACAGCCATCTGCTGCTGCCGCTTTTCGGTCGCCTGCCGGCCGCTGATCAGCGCAAGATCTTCCGGCCAACAAACCGGCGCAAGATCATCGTTGCCACCAACGTGGCCGAAACCTCAGTCACCGTGCCCGGCATCCGCTACGTGGTCGACACCGGCCTGGCCCGGATTGCCCGCTACAATCCGCGCACCGGCACCACCAGCCTCAAGGTCAGCCGCATCTCCCAGGCCTCGTGCCAGCAACGCCGGGGCCGCTGCGGCCGCACCGGGCCGGGAACCTGCGTCCGCCTCTACAGCGAGGAGGATTTCCTCAGCCGCGAGCCCTACACCCTGCCGGAAATCCAGCGCTCCAACCTGGCCGAGGTCATCCTCCAGATGATCAACCTCAAGCTGGGCGATCCCACCCGGTTTCCCTTTATCGACGCCCCGCCCTCCACTGCGGTCCGCGAAGGCTACCGCTTGCTCCGGGAGCTGGGCGCGCTCACGAGCGACCATCGCCTCACCGCCAACGGCCGGTTGATGGCCCGGCTGCCGCTTGATCCGCGCATCTCGCGGATCATCATCGAATCCATGACCCTGGGCTCGAGCCGCGAGGTCACGATCCTTGCCGCCGCCCTCTCCATCCAGGACCCACGGGTGCGGCCGCCGGACAAGGAACACAAGGCCGACGAGGTCCATCGCCAGTTTGTCGACAAAAAGTCCGATTTCCTCACCCTGCTCAACATCTGGAACGGATTTTTCGTGCCCGGCGAAGAGCCGCCGTCCAAATCAAAACTGTCGCGCTTCTGCAAGGCCCATTTCCTTTCCTGGCAGCGGATGCGCGAATGGATGGACGTGCACGAACAGATCAGCCGGCTGCTCCGCGAGGACAAGGGATTCAGCCAAAGCGAATCGCCTGCGGGCTACGACTCCGTCCACATCGCCCTGGCCAGCGGATTTCTGCGCAACATCTGCCTAAAAAAAGAAAAGAACGTCTACCTCTCCGCCGGCAACAAGGAGGTGGTGCTGTTTCCCGGCTCCGGGCTGTACAACAAGGGGCCGCAGTGGGCCATCGCCGCCGAATTCATTGAAACCACGCAGATGTTCGCCCGCACCGCAGCCGCCATTGAGGTCGACTGGCTGGAGCGGTTGGGCGGCGAGCTGTGCAAGCGCTCCTGGTCGGACCCACACTGGGAGAAGAAAAGCGGCAAGGTCCTGGCCCTGGAGCGGGTCAGCCTGTTTGGCCTGACCATCGTGGCCGGCCGCAAGGTTGAATACGGTCGGATCAACGAACAAACCCTGGCCGAGGCGCGCGACATCTTTATCCGCTCGGCCCTGATCGACAACCAGCTGGGCGGCCAGTACCCCTTTCTTGAGCACAACAACGCCCTGGTGACCCAGTTTCAGGAGATGGAAGAACGGTTTCGCCGCCGCAACATCGTGGTCGACGACGAGGTGCTCTACGGTTTTTACGACGCCCGCCTGGGCAAGGTGTATGACCGCTTCACCCTCAACCGGATGCTCCGGGGCAAAAAAAGCGACCTTTTCCTGCGCATGAGCGAGGAGGACATCTGCCTGGCCGTGCCCGACGCCGAAGAGTTGTACCGCTTTCCGGCCACGATCCGGGTGGGCGAGTTTGACTTGGAACTCAGCTATCTCTTTACCCCCGGCGACGAGGCCGATGGGGTCACGGTCCGCATTCCCCGCACCCTGCGGGACCATCTCAACCCGCAGGTCTTTGAATGGCTGGTGCCCGGCCTGCTGCCGGAAAAGCTGTTGCTGCTGTGCAAACGGCTGCCCAAGCAGCAACGCCGCCGCCTGGCGCCGCTGCCCGATGCGGTGGATCGGATCATGGACGGCCTGATGCTTGCCAAGGGCTCGCTCTACCAGGAACTGGAGCGGGCCATTCTCCGCGCCTATCAGGTGACGGTGCAGCGCGGCGACTGGCAGGCCGACGCACTGCCGCCTCATCTGCGGATGCGCTTTCTCCTGGTGGACGATCAGGGCAAACCCCTGGTCGCCAGCCGCGTCTTTGACGAACTACTGGCCTTTGAGCAGCATAGGGGCGGTGCCCAGGCCGAGAGCGGGCGCCTTGAACTGCCGCCTCCACGCGAAATCACCGACCAGGACCTGGATGCCATTGACCCCAAGCTGCCGTTGACCGACGGAAACGGCCGGGTGATCGGCCTGTTCTTTCCGGCCTTGCAGGTTGATGAAACGCACGGCGTTGTCCAGCTGCGCTTTATCGACAACGAGCCCCAGAGCAGACGTGAGAACCGGCTGGGGCTGCAATTCCTCTACGGCCTGCATTTCACCAAGGAGATGACCGCGCTGCGCAAACTGTGCAAGGGTTCGCTCACCAGCCGTTCCGCCTCCTGGCTCAGCCTGGGCGCCAAGGTCTCGGCCGCCGAACTGCGCGTTGCCCTTCAGGCCTTTCTCCTTGATGCAGTCTTTGCAACCCACGCGGGCAATCTGCCTTCCTGCGCCGAGTTTCAGCACACTCTGGCCCGGACCAACGAACAGGGGTTGCTGCGCATCGCCTCCGCTCTGCTCGACACGGTCCATGAAACCCTGCAGCAGCGGCGCTTGGTCAAGAACGCGATCATGGAGTGGGCCGCCCGGGCCAAAGCCAACAAAAACTATCAGCAGTCCCGCCACCAGGAATATTTGGCGGCCCTGGAGCAGATCGTGCCGGAGCATTTCCTCCACACCCTCCACGCCGAGCAGTTGCGCCACAAACCGCGCTATCTCCAGGCCCTGGCCCTGCGGATCGAACGGGCCGAACATTCGCCGCTCAAGGACGACAAAAAGGCCGAACGGCTGCGCACGCCGCTGGCTCGCCTCCAGCAGATGACCCATTTCAACGCCCCCACCCTGCCCTGTCGGCTCTGCCAGCAGGAATATCTCGATCTGCTGGAGGAATTCCGGGTCTCGATCTTTGCCCCGGAACTGGGTACGGCCCAGCCGGTTTCCGAACAGCGGCTCACGCAGAAATGGCAGGAAGTGGAAAGCGTCTGCCGGCGGGTGGAGTAGCGGCCGGGCCTGATCCCTGGTTGCGTTTTTTTGTTTCTTATCCTACAGTTTGTCCATTCCCTCCCTTTCGACATCGCCGCCGGAACCGTGGCTGCACGGCTTGAGGCGACAGAACCACAGCGAGGAGCACCCATTATGGACAACGAATCGCAAAAAGCAGTTTCCCCCAGAATTGTCATTGGTTACGAAACCATCCGCGATCTGGCCTTTTTTCAGGAGCAGTACGACCGGCTAACCCACGAAATGCAGCAGGTCCAGGTGCAACTGGCGAGCAGTCCGCCCCTGGAGCCCGGTTCGCCCGGGGCGCAAAAACGGGAAGAATGGCGCGCCTGGCTGCAGTTGCAGATCAAAAGCAAACAACGCGCCCGCGAGGAACTGCTGCGCGGCGTGCAAAGCAAAGGCATTGTGGTGGAGCAGCTGCCGGAGTAACCGGCTTTCCGCTTCGCCGCAGCCCGCCCGTTGCCGCCAATCTGCCAGTCCACTGATTCGCGTTCTCCTCACCCGACCCCAGGGGGTCTCAACCAACCAGCCAACCGGACATGCCTTTCTTTATCCAGAACATCATATTTGCAATTTTACTTTCTGTTATCTCGTTGTTGTCAGCAAACAATTGTCTTGCCGAACAACAGCCGGGACGTTTTTTTGTCATGGGCAGCGGCGCCATGCACTTAAAAAACCTGCGCAATAACCGCGAAGCCAAGGTCGAGCTGCTCAAGCCCGACGGCTCGTTCAACGAACCCGCGTTTTCCAAGGTGGATTGGGTGTTTGGCTATCCCACCGAGGAGACCGGCGAGCACATCTCGCCCCGAATGCTGTTCATGCTCAGCTACTTTGCCGAGCGGCTCGCCCCCGGCAAGACCATCAACATCGAATCGGCCTATCGCAGCCCGGAATACAACGACCAGATCCGCGCCCAGGGCAACAACGCGGCCAAAACCAGCACCCACATGGACGGCCTGGCGCTTGATTTCTGGCTGGAAGGGGTGGACGGCAAACGGCTTTGGGAGACGATCAAGGCTAAAAATTGCGGCGGCATCGGCCATTACGGCGGCAAGACTGTGCATTTCGACGCCGGTCGCCCGCGTTTCTGGGAGGCCGCCACCTCGGGAACCCGCGCCCCGGAGCCGGACAACAACCGTCACCTCTACCTGGCCACCGATTTTGACCGCTATGCGCCGCAGGATCGGGTTCGGCTGTCGCTCTCCAGCCTCAGCTCTTTTGCCTTTGGCGTGCGGCCAACGGTGCAGCTCTTCGCTGCCGCCAATCCGCAGCAGCCGGTTGCCAGTGTCCGCCTCGACCAGAGCACAGGCGCCGAGTGCCTGCAGATCGGCAACCGCAAGGCGGCCCACGCGCTCACCGCCCGCCTGCCGGCCAACACCCCGCCCGGCCGCTACCTGATCAAAACCGAGTTTTGCGACCGACCCTTCCCGCAAATGCCCTCCGAGACCTTTTCCAATCCCATCGAACTGCACCGCTGAGCTGCGGCTGTCGGCTCCTTCCCTTGCTCAAGACAAACGAAGCCTGACGCGCACAGCAAAACCTTGTCCGAAAAGGCTGCGTCATCGAGCTCAGCGAGAAATCTCAAACCTTTCCTTTTGTATGAGATTTCTCCTCGCCGCGCTCGTCGATGACGGAGGTGGGAGGTGTTGTCCAGGGTGGGCAGGTTCTGCCGCCCCTCGCGACAGGTTCCGAGGGCATTGTGCGACAAACCCTACCCGCAAATGCCCTCCGAGACCTTTTCCAATCCCATTGAGCTACGACGCTGAGTTGCGGCAATCGGCTCATTTCCTTGCTCAAGCAAACGAAACCTGACGCGCACAAGAGAACCTTGCCCGAAAAGGCTGCGTCATTTCGAGCGAAGCGAGAAATCTCAAATCTTTCCTTTTGTTTGAGATTTCTCCTCGCTGCGCTCGTCGAAACGACTGCGGCGGGAGGCGTTGCGTAAGGTGGGCAGGTTCTGCCGCCCCTCGCGACAGGTTCCGAGGGCAACGGTTTTTCCGGGGCGCAGACGGCAAACGCGGGTGCCAACAACCTTACCCCCTTGCCCCCAGGATTACACCAAAGTCGGCACTAAACTTATACCCATTTGATTCAACTCACAATTTATCAAAATTTTCAATTCAATCCGTAATCAATCAAATCAATCAAAAGCAAACTTGACAGCATCAACCTCCCCTGCTAGGATGCGTTCAATGCGGTAGCAAACGAATCCCTGGAGGCCACATGAAGCATCTCAGTCCCTATTTCGCCCAAAAAACCCTTGAGACCCTTTCGCTTCCAGAGCCCATCAAAAGAAACATCCCTATACTGTTGGGCCTGAGCGGAGACGACTACAAAATCAACGTTTCCCGCATCCTGGAAACCTTGTTTCCTGTCAGCACCACCTCCAGCGCCAACAGTTCCTTGAACCGATTGCTCAGCACCATCAACAAGGCCGCGCAGTCGCAAGGCATTGCCTTTGAGGCAAAAATCACTCCCGATAAAAAAGCTGGCGCAGCAAACCGATGGGTTTGGTTCGAAGGGCCTCCGCCGCCCCCCAACCCTGCGCATACGAGCGAACTCAAAAGTATTCCGCCTGATCAACTGATCACGGACCAACAAGGTTTCTTCCTTACCTCGGACCTGCCCATAATCGTATTAATTACATTCAACGAACACGAAACCGCCGCTGTCTTGAAACAGTTTCACCCCCAAGGCGAACCATTCAAGCACCCGATAACAGGCGCCGCCTGCAATCAATTGGGCGTACACGGCGGCATGGAGATTATCCATTGTGTGAGCAAACAGGGCGAGGATGAGGCCCAAAACATTTGCCACACCGTCATCCAAGGCCTGCGACCCAAGGCTGTTATCGGTGTAGGCATTGCTTTTGGCGTCAATCCCGGCAAGCAAAAGATAGGGGATGTCCTCCTCCCTCAAGATATACAGGGCTATGACTTATCCCGCGTCAGCACGCACCGTATTGAACCCAGAGGACCAAGGCCTCTCTGTTCCAGCTTGCTGTTTCAACGCTTTAATCACATTGATCAATCCTGCGGTCCATATCAGGACTCCTGTCCTCATTGGCCAAAAATCCATACAGGGACCATCCTTTCCGGCAGCAAGTTGGTGGACAATCTCGACTACCGCACCAGCCTACAACAATTGGCTTCAAATATTATCGGCGGGGAGATGGAGGCCATTGGCATCCAGGTGGCGGCGGACAGCAACAAGGTGGATTGGATTATCGTCAAAGCCATCTGCGACTGGGCTGACGGCAATAAAAATACGCCGAACAAAGACGTGGATCAAAAAATAGCGGCACAAAATGCGGCACTGGTAGTTCACAAAGCGCTCTCCTCTGGCAATCTCTACCCCAATGCAAATTCCTCCAGACAATCACCTCTAGCTGAAGCAGCAGCATTTCGTTGCCGCAAAATGGCTCCAGATTCAATTCGAATGCGCTTGCTGGAAAGGGAATCCATCCCGGCCGATCAATTGATCGATGACGCCAAAGGCTACGCGTTCAGTTTCAAAAAGGACGCCGAGACAGCCGCCCAGGATAGCCGGGAAGGCATAGACGTCATGCCCACCCTGCTGCAATGGGTTAACCGACCGGATCCACCCCATTTTTTTGCCCTGCTGGGAGAATACGGCATGGGCAAGACCGTAACCTGCCAGGGACTGGCTGATGAACTGCTTCGGCAGCGACAGAATAATCCGAATCTGCCATTGCCCTTATATTTTGACCTCCGAAACATCACCGGCCTGGACAAGCGCGTGCCGAGCTTGGCCGAGGCCCTGGAGGAGTGCATGGAACGCGGTTGGATCAACCAGGACGGCTCCAACCAATACACCTTGGAATCTCTGTATGAACTGATAGAGAAGCAGGCGGCCGTGATTATTCTCGACGGCCTCGACGAGGTGCTGGTGAAGCTCCGGGAGGCCGACGGTCAAGTTTTCACCAATGCTCTACTCAAATTACACGTCAATGCAGAAGCCCGCCGAGCAAACAAGCAACGGAACACCCCGCCGCTCAAAATTCTCATTTCTTGCCGCACCCAGTTTTTCCGTACCCTGCGCGATCAACAAAATCATTTTACCGGCCAGGAACGCGGCGAACACCAGGCAGAGGCTTTTGCCACCCTGGTCCTGCTGCCCTTGAACGAGGAACAGGTGATACGCTACCTGCGCGGAGCCCTGCCGGGAATGGATCCGCAGCAGTTGTTCGCGGTCATCAGCTCGGTTCACAATCTCAAAGAGTTGAGCCAGCGGCCCTACACACTTAAATTAGTCGCGGATTTCTTGCCGGAAATCGAACAGGATCGCCTGCAGGGCGCAGCCGTGTACGGGGTGACGCTCTACCGCCGCATGGCGCGACGATGGCTGGAGCGGGACGCCGGCAAGCATCATATTCGGCCCGAACATAAGATGCGTTTGGCAGCGCACCTGGCAGCGCACCTCTGGAAAAACGGCAGCGGCCTTTTGCCGGCCGAAAAAATCGAGTCCTGGTTCCATGCCTGGATGGAAAGCGAACCGGATCTCAGACGGCGGTATGCAAATCTGCATCCGGACCAATTGGAAGAAGACCTGCGCACCGCCACCTTCCTTGCCCGGCAGGATGGCGAGGGCGGCAGCGTGTTTCGTTTTGCCCACACATCGCTCCTTGAATTTTTTCTGGCCGATTATCTCCTGTTGGCCATACAGAACAACACCGCGGAACGTTGGGATATGCCCAGACCCAGCGATGAGACCCTCGACTTCCTGGGGCAGATGCTGGCTGAAGCAAACGATCCGGCCTTAGTTCGCACCTTGCAGCGTTGGGGCAAAACCTACCAGCCTCGGATCAGCGAACTATTTTTGGCGTACAGCCTGTTGGCCCATAAAAAGAACTGGCCCATGCCAATACTGCGTGGGGTGGACGTGTCCGGGGCAGATCTGCACGATTGGGTCTTTGCCGGAACCGCTGAAAAACCGCTTGACCTGAGCGGCGCCGACTTCAGCCGAACCAAACTGCGCCGGGTGGTTTTTGAACAGGCGCGCCTGGACAGCTGCCTTTTTTGTGGCGCTCAACTCACCCAGGCCAACTTCCTCCATTGTCAGGCCCTCGGCGCCGATTGGCAAGAGAGCGATTGCACCTCCGCCATTTGGCGCGCCTGTTCGCTGACTGATGGGCAGTGGCGGCAAGCACAAGGCAAAAGCCCCCAGTTTTTGTTGTGCAAGGACTTCCCGACTGCGGATTCCGGGGCGGTTTTCCACAGAATGCGAGTCGCCCCATCCTCCCAATCCTATTCAAGGGGTTTGTCGCAACTGCAATTAGTTACCGGCCATAACGGCGGGGTGAACTCCTGCGCTTGGTCACCAGACTCCACCCGCCTGCTCTCGGCGGGTGATGATAACAGCCTACGGGTCTGGGATGCGACCACAGGCGAGCAACTTCTCAACCTCCAAGGTCATACCGGCGGGGTTTTATCCTGCGCTTGGTCACCGGACTCTACCCGCCTGCTCTCGGCGGGTTCTGACAAGAGCCTGCGGGTGTGGGACGCCGCCACTGGCGAGCAGCTCCTCAGTCTCCAGGGCCATACTGGCGGGGTTTTATCCTGCGCCTGGTCGCCGGACTCTACCCGCCTGCTCTCGGCGGGTTCTGACCAAAGCCTGCGGGTATGGGACGCCGCCACAGGAAAGCAACTCCTCAGCCTCCAGGGCCATTCCGGCTGGGTGAGATCCTGCGCCTGGTCGCCGGACTCTACCCGCCTGCTCTCGGCGGGTTCTGACCAAAGCCTGCGGGTATGGGACGCCACCACAGGAAAACAACTCCTCAGCCTCCAGGGCCATTCCGGCGGGGTTTTATCCTGCGCCTGGTCGCCGGACTCTACCCGCCTGCTCTCGGCGGGTGAGGACCAGAGCCTGCGAGCATGGGACGCTGCCACAGGAAAGCAACTCCTCAGCCTCCAGAGCCATTCCGGCAGGGCTTTATCCTGCGCCTGGTCGCCGGACTCAACCCGGTTGCTCACAGCGGGGTATAACCAGGGGCTGCGGGTGTGGGACGCCGCCACTGGCGAACAACTCCACAACATCCAGGGCCATACCAACTGGGTGAGTTCCTGCGCTTGGTCACCGGACGCAACCCAGTTGCTCTCGGCTGGCTCTGACCAGAGCCTCCGGGTATGGGACGCCGCCACTGGCGAGCAACTCCTCAACATCCGGGGCCAGATCGGCTCAGTGTACTCCTGCGCTTGGTCGCCGGACTCTACCCGCTTGCTCTCGGCTGGTAGGAGGGACCAAAGCTTCCAGGTATGGGACGCTGCCACTGGCGAGCAACTCCTCAAACTCCAGGGCCATACCAGCTCGGTATACTCCTGCGCCTGGTCGCCGGACTCAGCCCGCCTCCTCTCAGCGAGTGAGGACCAGACCCTCCGGGTATGGGATGCCGCCACTGGCGAGCAACTCCTCAAACTCCAGGCCCATTCAGGCTCGGTATACTCCTGCGCTTGGTCGCCGGACTCTACTCGCCTCCTCTCGGTTGGTTACGATCAGAGCCTCCGGGTGTGGGACGCCGCCACTGGCGAGCAACTCCTCAAACTCCAGGGCCACACCAGCTCGATATACTCTTGCGCTTGGTCACCGGACTCTACCCGCTTGCTCTCGACGGGTGAGGACCAGAGCCTGCGAGTCTGGGACGCCGCCACAGGCGAGCAACTCCTCAAACTCCAGGCCCATGCCGGCGCAGTTTTATCCTGCGCATGGTCGCCGGACTCTACCCGACTGCTCTCGGCTGGTTCTGACCAGAGCCTGCGGGTGTGGAACGCCGCCACAGGCGAGCAACTCCTTAACCTCCAGGGCCACACCAGCTGGGTGAGTTCCTGCGCATGGTCGCCGGATTCAACCCGCTTGCTCTCGGCTGGTTCTGACCAGAGTCTGCGGGTATGGGATGTCGCCACAGGCGAGCAACTCCTCAACATCCAGGGCCATTCTAGCGGGGTGAACTCCTGCGCATGGTCGCCGGACTCAGCCCGACTGCTCTCGGCTGGTTCTGACCAGAGCCTGCGGGTATGGGACGCCGCCACAGGTCAACTGCTGCGAATCCATGTCCAAATGAAGAAAGGCCACGTAGCCTGGGAACCAGACTCCAGCCGAATACTCGAAGCAAAAGGAGAGATATGGCGCTACCTCGCCTGGGCCGTCACCGACGCCAAAGGCAAGGTTGACCTACTGCCCCTGGAAACCTTCGGCCCAGTCCTCTCTTAATTCCAATTCGCGTTCAAGCTGGCCTTTATTCGTAGGTTGGGTTGAAGAACGCAACCCAACAAACTCCGCCTTCTATTGTTGGGTTGCGCTGCGCTTAACCCAACCTACTGAAAAACGCCCTATTAAAGGAAAAGACGAATTGAGACGGCCCCGGGTGTGTTCCGTTTCCAAGTGCGTTAGAAATAACAACCCGCAACAAACAGCTATAAAAAACGCACCGAAGTGGCGTTGAGGTATTTTTCTTCGAGAAGGGAGACGATGCGGCGGACGATGTTGCGGCGCAGGTCGAGTTCCTGCGGGGTGTTGGGGTCCTGATGGGCCTCGTTGATCCGGGTGCCGACAATGAAATGGATGATGTCGCTGCCCAGCATCAGGCGGACGATGTCCCCGGCCGGGTTGGCCGGCAACCGCTCCACCGCGACGTTGGTGGCCAGCAGCTGCGCCACGTGCGCCAAGGTCAGGGCGCCTTCGGTGATGAGGTCAATCCCTTCCATGCGGGCCGGCGGCGGCATGCCGGTGTCGGCCTGGGTGAGATCAACGGTGATTGGCCGGCGCAGGATGCGGCCGACAATGGTGGCGGTGGTGCCGCCGCAGATGATTTTCTTGCCGGGAAAGGTCATGGCGGCCTGGGCCAGCTCAAAATCCCGCTGGGGGGCAAAGGGCGGCCCGGTCATGATCAGGAGCTGCCTTGGCACCCGGAAATGAACCACCGCGCAACTGATGTCGTCGCGGGCGCAGCCGCTGTCGTTGGCCAGGGCCTGCTCCATCAGGGCTGCGGTCAATCGCCGCGAGGAGATGTCCGGTCGGGCGCGGATCAAATCGCCGGCATAGGCGACCGCCGCCTCCCTGGTCCAGCCGAGCGGCATGTCGCGCCGCCCCATGCCCGACTGGCTGACGCCGTCGGAAAAACAGAGCAGCCGGTCGCCGATCTCAAGCTTGAGCGCGCCGTGGTAAATCAGCCGGTCCTTCCATCGCTCCAGGGTAATCACCGCCCGGTCCAGGGCAACCTCTTCAGCGCCGCGCAGCAGCGCCAACGGCGGGTTGCCGTGTTCAATAAAGCGCAGTTCCCCGTTTTCGTTGAGGTCTATCAGGGTGAAGGTGGAGTAGCTGATCTTGCGCACCTCGCAGATCGGCAGGGTGTCCATGATCGACCGTGCCCAGATGCGCGCGTCGGCCCAGGCCGAGGCGAACTTGAGGGCCATGGAGGCGGTGAGGTTGGCCAGCACCGAGGCCTTGACCCCGGAGCCAAGACCGTCGGAAAGCACTGACAGCACCCGCCCCTCCGCCTTGATCCGGTGGGAGAGAAAGACGTCGCCGCAGATGGCCTGGCGGTTCTTGCAGCACTGGGCGTGATCAACGTCAATGAAGGCGGTTTCAGTTACTGTGGTCATCGCCCTCGTCTCCCTCGATCTTGGCCGGCGAGAACGATTCAATGATGCTGCTCAGGGTGACCTCGGATTCGGCGGCGTTTTCCCCCAGCAGATAGGCGATCTTCTGCACCGTGGCCAGGTTTTTCTGGATGACCTCGCGGGCGCGGCGGATGACCTGCTCCTTCTGCACCGCCGGCCGGGTGATGTCCTGGAAAATGGCACCGACCACCGCGTGGGGGTCAATGGTGAAGATGGAGAGATGGAGGATGGTGTCGAGAAAACGGACGTCTCGGTCCAGGATGTCCATGTCGTTTTTGAGGACGCTGGCAAACAGGTTGTGGAAGGGCAGCAGGTCGGTGAGGCAGAGCCCTTCCAGTTCCGCCGGAGCCGCCGCCGGACGCTGGTGATTGATGATGTCGACAAAGGCGCTGTTGCATTCCAGCACCCGCAGGTCGCTGTCGACAATCACCACTGCCGAGGGCATCTTGTGGATCAGTACGTTGGCTTTTTTGAAAGCCAGTTGGCGCATCCAGCTGACGCACATGGCGCGTTCGGCGCGCTCGGCGATCAAGGCCTTGCCGAATTCCCGACAGGAATCGTAGCCGCAGCCGCCGCAGTTGAGTTCGTCTTCCAGCGACCGTTTGCCGATCGAGCGCAGCACCTCGCTGATCCGGGTTTCCGAGGGCGGCGGCTGGCTGAGCGGCAGGGGTTCAATCAACCGGCGGATGTCGATCTCGGGCAGACGGGGCACGGATTGATCGTCCGGGTAATGGGCGCTTGCCAGCACCCGTTGCCGCTTGGCCACGGTGGCCCCCGGCCGGGTGACCTTGGGGCCGTTGACGCAGCCGCCTTCGCAGGCGAGCAGTTCGAGAAACAGCCCTTGGCCGGACTCCAGCGCATCCAGATCTTCCAGCCCGTCCAGGGCGTTCTCCACCGCCGGCAAGCCGGAAAAACTCATGAACGAGGCGTCGTCCACCCGGCAATGGGCCTGAATGCCGGCGATCATGCCGCCGTCCACCGGATAGAGCACGCCCTCCTCGGCGGCCTGGGGCACGAACAGGTCTTCGTTGCCCGGCGTCATGGCGCGCGGATCGATCCGTTCCGCAGCCAGCCAGATGCGCAGGTCCTCAAAGGTCAGGGCGATGTCGAGCAGGTCGGGGTTTTCGTCGGACTCCAGCTTCTTGGCAATGCAGGGCCCGACAAACACGATGGACACGGTCTCGCCAAAATGGCGACGCAGCATCCGGCAGTGGGCCAGCAGCGGCGACAGCAGGGTGGTGACGGCCCCGGCCAGGTGCGGTTTGTGCTTCTGGATGTAGGCCACCACGGTCGGGCAGGCCGAGCTGATCAGGGTGCGGCCCGGTTGCTGCCGCAGCGTTTGGGCCACATGGGCGCTGACCTGCTGGGCGCCGAGCGCGGTTTCCGAGACCCCGGCAAAGCCCAGCCGCCTGAGCGCGGCGATCATCTGGCCGGTGGCGACGTTCGGAAATTCGGTGATCCAGGAGGGCGCCAGGGAAACAAAAACGCGCCTCGGCAGCTTGACCAGCTGGCGGGCGCGGGGCAGATCATTGCGCACGTGTTTGGCGGCATTGGGGCAGATGGAGACGCAGGCCCCGCAGAACACACACATCTCGGTGACAATGGTGGCGTAGGCATCCTGCACCCGGATGGCCTTGACCGGACATTGGCGAACGCATTTGTAGCAGTCCTGGCATTCGTGCTTTTCAGTGTAAATTGGCGAGCGGCTATCCATCGGCGCCCTTCTCCTTGCCGGCGGCGAGGTGGTGTTTGAGCAGTTCGGGAAAACAGGACGGCTGCACATTGGAGTACAGGGTGTTTTCAATAGTGATGTTCGGTCCTTCGGTACACTTGTTCTCGCATAGACGCCCGGAAATTTCCGGCCTTACCCCGGCCGATTCGGCGCAGCGGCGCAGGGTTTCGATGGCCTCGCCGTTGTTGCCCCGGGAAAAACAGGAACTGCCCATGCACACCGCAATCCGCAGTGTGGTTTGTGCAAGCGTCTGCTCCGCCGGCGCTGCTGATTCCGGCAAATTTGCCGGCGCATGTCCCTGTCGTCCACCCTGCCGCCCGCCCTGCCCGGCCCCCACGCTGCGGCCCAGGCTTGCGATCTGGGCCCGGATCTGCCGGTCGCTCTGGTCGGCGGCCTCGACCCGGTCGGCCTTGCCCGGATAGATGGCGTAGAGTTCCCGCAATCGGGGCGGGGTCAGATTGGGCATAATCACGTTGGCGCCGCGCTTGAGCGCCATTTCCCGTCCCTGCCAGGCGTCCATCACCGCCACTGCCGTGGTGGCCGGAATATTGGCGTCCGGCCGGACGATCCGTGCCAGGGCCAAGACCTTGCAGGTCATTTCGATGCTCGGCTCCACCTGGGCGGCCGACGGCGCGGGCGGGCCGGCCTGACCCAGCGGCGTGTCCGGATGGGCGATAAAGGGACCTATGCCGATCATGTCGAGATCTAGCTCGCGAAACAGCTGGATGTCGTCGGCCAGAATCTCGCAAGTCTGACCGGGTATGCCCACCATGACGCCGCTGCCGGTCTCGTAGCCCAGCTGCCGCAACTGGCGCAGGATGGCCAACCGGTCGGAAACCTTGGCGCCGCGATCCGGATGAATCGCCCGGTAGAGCGTTCTGCTTGAGGTTTCAAAACGCAGCAGGTAGCGGTCGGCCCCGGCCTCTTTCCAGGCGCGCAGATCGTCCTGGTTGCGTTCCCCCAGGCTCAGGGTCACGGCCAGCGGGGTGGTCGCCTTGATCCGGCGCAGGAGCGCCGCCAGCCAGTCGGCCGCGATCCGGTCGTCCTCGCCGGACTGGAGCACCAGGGTGCCGTACCCCAACCGCACCGCCTGCTGGGCGCACTGGAGGATGTCGTCACCGTTCATCCGGTAGCGACGGATGGTGGTGTTGGCAGCGCGCAGCCCGCAGTAGTGGCAATTGCGGGCGCAAAAGCTGGAGATCTCCACCAGCCCGCGCAGATGCACGGCCTCGCCGACCTGCTCCCGCCTGACCCGATCCGCCCAGTCCCAGAGCATCTGCAGCTCCTGCGGATCTTCGCAGCGCAGCCAATGAAGAATTTCCTGACGATCCATGATCAGCGGCCTCCGGCTGCTCCCTGCTCGAGTGAAGCAAGCAATTCCAGGGCCGCAGGAAAGGGACTCAAGGCCCGTTTGAATATACCCAGACTGAACGAAATCGCCAGCCCGTAATTGGTCACCGGGACCCCGGCCTCGCGGCAATGGATGATGCGGCTCAGCACCTCCCGGCGGTTGAGCATGCAGCTGCCGCACTGGATCACCAGCTGATATTCGTGCAGGTTGGCCGGGAAATCGTGGCCCTGGACATGGGTGAATTCCAGCGCGCCGCCGACGTATTGGGTCAGCCAGCGGGGAATCTTGACCCGGCCGATGTCCTCGCCAATGGGATGATGGGTGCAGGACTCGGCCATCAGCACCTTGTCGCCGGGCTGGAGCCGATCAATGGCCAGCGCGCCCTCCGCCTGGGTGAGCAGATCGCCCTTGGCGCGGGAAAAAAGGATGGAAAAGCTGGTGAGGTTCACTTCAGGCGGCACGTCGGCGGCCACCTTGAGAAAGGCCTGGGAATCGGTGACCACCAACTTGGGCGGCGACTTGAGCAGGGCCAGGGCCTGGCGCAGTTCGCGCTCTTTGACCACCATGCACAGGGCGTCGCCGTCGAGCAGGTCGCGGATGGTCTGGACCTGGGGCAGGATCAGCCGTCCCTTGGGCGCCTCCTTGTCGATCGGAACCACCAGCACCGCCGTCTCGCCCGGTCCCACCAGATCGCTGATGATCGCCGGGCTGCTGATAAAATCAGCGGGCGCAAGCTGCACAATCTGCTGCTTGAGCGCGCCGATCCCCTCGCCGTTGACCGCTGCGGTGTGCGCCAGGGGAATCTTTTTGGCCGCCAGTTCCGTAACCAGGCTCTCCGGCGCCCTGGCCTGATCCATCTTGTTCATCACCACCAGCACCGGGATGTCGCGCGCAGTCAGGGCGTCGAGCAATTCAGCCTCAAATCGGCCCCACTCGCCGCCGGCGGCAACCAGAATCCCCAGATCGGTGCGATCAAACACTGCCCGGGTGCGGGCAATGCGCATCTCGCCCAGGGCGCCCTCGTCGTCGACGCCGGCAGTGTCGATGAATAGCACCGGGCCAAGCGGCAGCAACTCCATCGGTTTTTCCACCGGATCGGTGGTGGTGCCGGCCACATTGGAGACAATCGCCGCCTGCTGGCGGGTGACGGCATTGAGCAGGCTCGATTTGCCGACGTTGCGGCGGCCGAAAAGACCGATATGGAGGCGAAGGCCCTTGGGTGCGGTTTGCGACATTTTTCTATTAGCGGTTCAAGTGGGTGGGGCTGGAGTTTTCACGCATGCAACGATGCGCACACAATACAGGGTTTGGACAACAAGACAACAAGCGCCGGCGGTAGACGCGCCGCCGGCTCAACTCTCCTTAACGCCCCTTAACGCCCTGGCCGGGCGCAAAACCCAGCCGGCAGACAGCGGTGGCGCTGGTGAGTTGATCGAACTGTTCATCGGTGATCCCAGCTTCTGATCGGGCCAGATCGCGGACGCTGGCCCCGGTCCGGGCGGCAAGCGCGGCAATTTTTGCAGCGTGCTCGTGGCCGATGGCGGGCAGCAAGGCTGTGGCCACGGCGGTGGAATTTTCCACCTGGCGGGCGCAACGGGCCTCGTCCACCTCAATTCCCTCCACGCAGTAACGGCAAAGGATGTCGTCGGCATGGGCCATGAGATCAAGGTTGTCGAGCAGGGTCGCGGCCACCAGGGGCAGGAAGGGGTTGAGCTCCAGGCTGCCCGAGGCGCAGGCCAGGGTCAGGGCGGCGTCGTTGCCGATCACCAGCATGGTGGCCTGACTGACCGCCTCGGGGATGACCGGATTGACCTTGCCCGGCATGATCGAGCTGCCGGCCTGCCGCCGGGGCAGGCGAATCTCGGCCAGTCCGGCGTCCGGCCCGGAGCTGAGCAGCCGCAGGTCGGAACAGATCTTGAGCAAATTGGTCGCATGCGCCTTGAGAATGCCCGAGACCTCCACAAAGACGTCGGCGTTCTGGGTGGCCTCGACCAGGTTTTCGGCCCGGGCCAGACCAAGCCCGGTCAGTTCGCGCAGGGTCTCGACCACCTCAAAGATGTAACGGCGCGGCGCGGCCAGTCCGGTGCCGACGGCGGTGCCGCCGAGATTGACCACCCGCAAGCGTTCATGGCATTTGGAAATACGCCAGCGGTCGCGGTTGACGGCCTCGGCGTAGGCGCCAAAGGCGCGGCCTGCGGTGATCAGCACCGCGTCCTGCATCTCGGTCCGCGCTACCTTGACCACATGGGCCCAGCGCTGTTCCTGGTGCTGAAAGGCCTCCTGCAGGGCAACCACCTTCTGTTCCAGACGACCTAGCAGGAATAGGGCCGCCACCTTGAGGGCCGTGGGAAAGACGTCGTTGGTCGACTGGTGGAGGTTGAGATCGTCCAGCGGACTGACCCGGGCGTACTCGCCCCGTTCGCATCCCAGCAATTCCAGGGCGCGGTTGGCCAGGACCTCGTTGACGTTCATGTTGGCGCTGGTGCCGGCGCCGCCCTGCAGTGCGTCAACCGGTATCGCGGCCGCCAGACCGCCTTCAGCCATTTCCCGACAGGCGGCGACAATGGCTTCGGCCTTGGCGGAATCGTCGCTCCAGGCGCCGAGACGATGGTTGGTCTCTGCTGCGGCCAGTTTCACCAGGCCCAAGGCGCGAATCAGCATCGGGTGGAGCGGTCGGCCGGAAAGCGGGAAATTGTCCAGCGCCCGCTGGGTGTGGACGCCCCACAGGACGTCTTGGGGAATTTCGCGCTCGCCCAGCGCATCGGTTTCGGTTCGGGTCTGGACCATGCCGTTCACCAGGATGGGGAAGAAAGGGTTCGGTCGGAACAAAGGATGCGGTTCATGGGAGAACACTGTACGCCTGGCCAGAAAGACGGCCAAGGGGAAAAAGGGTAGACGGCACACAAGGCAGCGCCGGCCGGGGATTCGACAGGACTCCGGCGTCAGCCCAACGCCGGAGTCCACGCTTCACGATTTAGGAGTAGAAAAACGTTGTCGAATTGTGCAACAAGGCGCTGGAACAGATTCCAGCGCGCATATAAAAGTTCTTCCGCAGCGCGACGACCTGTCGCGAAAGCCGCCACGCCACGGAAGAACACAACCAAACGGCACACATTGCCGCTGCGGACAGATGCAAAAATTTGCAGCAACAACAAACGCTTGCGCCGCGTTCAGCTGGCGTCGGCGGCTTCCGAACCGGTGGTTTCCTGAGCCAGTTCGGCGTGGACGGCGTTGATCACCTTTTCCAGGGTGGCCTGGTTGATGATCGTGTCGCCAACCGCCACATTGGGTCCTTCGCCGCACATCTCAAAGCAGAAGGAGGCCTGCACCTGCACCTTGTCGCCCAGGTCGCTGGCCTCGACGTGCTTCATCAAGCCCTGGATGATGGCCTGGGAGTTGCGCAGGAAGCAGCCGGTGCCGGCGCAGACCCGCACGGTCAGCGGACCCTCGCCGGATTGCCGGGCCTTGGCCAGGATGATCTCCTCGCTGCCGGCGCGACGGCGATGGTGGTAGTGGGTGTGGAGCAGGCGATGCGACTCGCGGCTGCCCGGCTCGCCCAGGTATTTCTGATAGCACTCGTTGACGAAGTGGTTTTCCTGCGAGCAGTGCAGATCGAGCAACCGGTCGGTGTTGTACAGCGACTCGGTGCGCGCCTTGCGCCGCGCGGCAATGTCGCGGCCCACCGGCTGCCCGGCGCCGCCGATGCACCCGCCGGGGCAGGCCATGACCTCGACCAGATCGACAACCAGCGAACCGTCGATGATCTGGTTCATCACCTCACGCGCCTTGCCCAAGCCGTGGACAATGGCCAGTTTCAATTCCAGGCCGCCGACCTCGGTGCGAATGACGCGCAGCGACTGCTCGCCGCGAATCTCTTCAAACTCGGGGTCCACCGGATTCTGACCGGTGATTTTGCCCACCGCGTACCGCAGCACCGCCTCGGTGACGCCGCCGCTGTTGCCGAAAATGACGCCGGCGCCGGTTTTAAAGCCCATGGGCATGTCAAAGCTGGCGGGATTGAGCTTGTTCAGGGTCAGCCCTGATTCTTCAATCATCCGCGCCAGTTCCTGGGTGGTCAGGACAAAATCGACGTCCGGAGAGCCGGCGGTGCGGAACTCGGGCCGCCTTGCCTCGAACTTCTTGGCCGTGCAGGGCATGATCGACACCATGATCACGTCTTTGCGCTCCCGACCGAGCTGCGCCGGCAGGGTGTGCTTGACCATGGCGCCCATCATCTGCTGGGGCGAACGGCAGGAGCTGAGGTTGCCCAGCAGCTGCGGGAAATACTGCTCGGCAAACTTGACCCAGCCCGGACAGCAGCTGGTGAACAGGGGCAACCGTTCGCCATTGGTCTTGCGGGCGATGAACTCGTTGGCCTCCTCGATCACGGTGAGATCAGCGGTGAAGCTGGTGTCGTAAACGATGTCAAAGCCCATCCGTTTCATCGCCGCCACCACTTGGCCGGTGGTGTTGAGTCCGTATTCGCTGCCGAACTGCTCGCCAATGGCCACCCGCACCGCCGGAGCAATCTGGGCGACCACCACGGTGTTGGGATCGTGGATCGCTTTCCACACCACCTCGATCTCCGAGGCCGGCGCCAGCGCCCCGGTGGGACAGACGGCGGCGCACTGGCCGCAGTTGACGCATTCCCCGGCGCCCAGATCCCGGCCAAAGGCGGGCACAACCGCCGCCTCGTGGCCGCGATAGGCAAAATCAATCGCGCCGACGGACTGGATCTCGTCGCAGAACCGCACACAGTCGCCGCAGAGCACGCATTTGTTGGGGTCACGGATCAGCGACGGGCTCGAAACGTCCACCGGTTTGGGCTGGTGGATAGAACGGTAGCGAATTTTGGTGATGCCCAGACGGCGGGCGATATCCTGCAGCTGACAGGAACCGCTGCGCACACAGCTGGTGCATTCCCGGTCGTGATTGGCCAGGATCAGTTCAATCGAAATCTTGCGGATTTCGCGCAGTTCCTCGGTGTTGGTGTGGATAATCTGCCCCGGTTCCGGCGGGGTCGAACAGGAGCTGAGGATGCCGCGCCCCTCGACCTCCACCAAACAGAGACGGCAGGCGCCGTAGACGCTCAGGTCGGAGTGATAACAGAAGGTGGGCAGATCGATGCCGGCCTTGCGCACCATCTCCAACAGATTTTTCTCGCCCTCAATGGACACGGTGCGGCCGTCGATGACCACGGCGGCGGATTTTGTCTTTATCATGCCTGTCCTCCTTGCAACCCTTCGACTGCCCCGAATTTGCAGGACAGCAGGCAGGCCCCGCACTTGATGCATTTATCCTGATCAATCACATGCGGCTGTTTCAACTCGCCGCTGATCGCCTCCACCGGACATTTCTTGGCGCACTTGCCGCAGCCCTTGCATTTCTCCGCGTTGATCCACGGTTTGAGCAGGGCCTTGCACTGGCCGGCCGGACAGTTTTTGTCCTTGACGTGGGCCTCGTACTCGTCGGCAAAATGACGCAGGGTCGACAACACCGGGTTGGGCGCGGTTTTGCCCAAGCCGCAGAGCGAACCTTTCTGCACCGCCAGAGCCAGTTCCTTCAACAGCGGCAGGGTGGTTTCGTCGGCCCGGCCGTCGATGATGTCGTCCATCAGGGCGAGCATCTGGCGGGTGCCCTCGCGGCAAAGCACGCACTTGCCGCAGCTCTCGCGCTGGGTGAACTCCATGAAAAATCGGGCCACCGCCACCATGCAGGTGCCTTTGTTCATGGCGACCAGACCGCCGCTGCCGACCATGGCGCCCACGGTGCGCAACGAATCGAAATCCATTGGCAGGTCGAGGTGATCCTTGGTCAGACAGCCGCCCGAAGGCCCGCCAATCTGGACCGCCTTGAAGCCGTCGGGATCAATGCTGCCGTCGTCGCGGGTGATGCCGCCGCCGATGTTGTACACAATCTCGCGCAGGGTGGTGCCAAAGGGCACCTCAATCAGGCCGGTGTTGGCCACGTGGCCGGTGAGGGCAAAGGTCTTGGTGCCCGGAGAACCGGGCGTGCCCAGTTTGCGGAAGCTCGGCGCCCCTTCGCGGATAATGCGGACCGCGTGCGCCAGGGTTTCAACGTTGTTGATGATGGTCGGCTTGCCCCACAGGCCGCTCTCCGCCGGAAACGGCGGTTTAGGCCGGGGCATGCCGCGCTGGCCCTCAATGGAGGCGATCATCGCGGTTTCCTCGCCGCAGACAAAGGCGCCGGCGCCTTCCATGATCTCGCAGCTGATGTTGAGACCGGAGCCAAACACATTGGTCCCGAGGATGCCGTAGTCGCGGGCGTCCTTGACTGCCCGGCGCATCCGCTGCACCGCCAGGGGATATTCGGCGCGCACGTAGACCAGAGTCTCGTCGGCGCCAATAGCCCGGGCGGCGATCATCAATCCTTCGATAACCGAGTGGGGATTGCCTTCCATGACGCTTCGATTCATAAACGCGCCTGGGTCTCCTTCGTCGGCGTTGCAGATCACATACTTCTTGCCGTCGTTCTGCCGACGTGCCGCCTCCCATTTGCGGCCGGTGGGAAAACCGCCGCCGCCTCTGCCGCGCAGTCCGGATTCGGAAATTTCCGTGCAGACCGCCTCGGGCGTCATCTGCAAAAACGCCTTCTTGGCGGCCTCATAGCCGCCGTTGCGCATGTATTCGCCGAGGCTGTCAGGATCGATGGTGCCGCATTCGCCGAGCACAAAACGCTGCTGCCTGGTGTAAAAGGGTATGTCGTGGACGCCCTTGCAGGCGTGGGTGGTGCCGGGTTCGACGTACAGCAGCCGCTCGACCACGCCGTTCTGGATCAGGCTGGTTTCGACAATTTCGGCCACATCGTCGGGCTTGACCCGGTTGTAGAGGATGTAATCGGGCAGCACCGCAACCAGCGGCCCCATCTGACAAAATCCCTGACAACCGGAGTGGGTTAAACCGATTTTTCCGCTGTTGTCGTTTTCTTCCCGAAGTTCCACCACAAACGGCAGGTTGTTTTTCCGCATCTGCTCCTGAAACGCGGCGTAGACCTTCATGGCGCCGTTGGCCACGCAGCCGGTTCCGGCGCAGATGACCACCCGGCGCTCGGCGCCCATCAGGGGATCGGGATGGTTTGTTGCTTGATGCTTGATGCTCATGACGCTTTCTCCCGTTCCTCGATCTCATCGATCATCTTGACCACGGCCTCAGGGGTCATCTGGCCGTGAACATCCTCGTTGATCACCACCACCGGGGCCAGACCGCAGGCGCCGAGACAGGCAACCGTTTCGACGGTGAACAGCATGTCGTCGGTGGTGTTGCGCTTGCTGGAAAGTCCCAGCCGCCTGTACACGGCTTCAAGAATGGGAATGGAACGCTTGACGTGACAGGCTGTGCCGTCGCACAGCCGAATGCAGTATTTGCCCTTGGGCTCCAGAGCAAAATGGGAATAAAAGGTGGCAACGCCATAGACCCGCGCCGGCGGCACATCCAGGCCGGTGGCGACAAAGGCGAGAACGTCTTCAGGCAGATAACGGTATTCCTCCTGCACAGCCTGGAGAATTGGGATCAACCGTTGCGGCTTGTGTTCGTTCTGCTCAAGGATGGCGCAAACTTTTTCAAATTGGCGCGCAGGAGTCGGTTGCATCGTATCCTGCTCAAATGTGGTCATAATTATGCTACTCCTTTTGAACGGGACTCAGCCAGCTTTCGTGTCATCTTCTGTGACAGGACCGCCAGAGAGCAGTAAAGATCCTCATTGGTCACAATTACGCGTTCCGGCGCCTGAATCTTGGCCGGCGCGAAATTCCAAATTGCCAACACCCCGCCTTCAATCAGCAGGTCGGCGGCCTGCTGGGCCTCGGAGGCGGGTACCGTAATAATGCCGAAACGAACGCGCATTCTGCGCATCAAGCCGGTCATTTTGCTGATGTGGCGAACATGCTTGCCGTGAATGACCCGATGACATTTGTTAGGGTCCACGTCAAAGGCGGCCACAATGCTGAGTCCGCACTCGGAAAAACCGGGGTAGCCCATCAACGCCTCGCCCAAACTGCCGGCGCCCACCAGAAAGGCCTCGGTGAGGTTGTCCCATCCCAGGAATTTTTCGATGGCGCAGATCAGTTCATTGACGTCGTACCCAACCTTGGGCCGTCCCACGGTGCCGGTCATCTCGATGTCCTTGCGCACCTGGGTGGCGTCGAGCCTGAGTTCGGCGCCAATCAGGGTGCAGGACACTCCTGTCCGGCCAGTCTCGCGCAATTGTTTCAGGAGGCGATAATACAGCGGCAAACGGCGCAACGTCGGCTCCGGCGCGCCCTTGACAATGTTTCGCGCCACCTGCGCAATGCTGTTCTCCATACCTTTCACCTTGGAACTGCGTATAAAGAAGGAAATACTGATTGAAAAACAACCCCTCTCGCCTCGCTATTTCTAATAGAGAATTTATTCTCGATAAATAATATAACAAAAAAACACTAATTTTCCAAACAATTTAATAGATAATTTTTTATTGATCTTAACAACGGAACATTAATACTTTAGATGCAATTCACTGCAAGTCGAAACCAATCAAGAACAATAAAACAGCAATTTGCGATGCACTTGGAGCGAGGCGCAGGCAAATCCACCTGCTGCCGCGGGGCGCGGCGGCGGATTTTCTTCTATGCGAGGAACAAGAGATCGTCTATATTTCGCCATTGTCCGATGACGGGCAATCGGCGTTGATCCCTATTTTTGCAGGGCAGCCCGAAACACGGGACAACAGGCAAGGCGCGTCAGCGTCCCTCGCTGTGCCTGCACGGCGCCTATGATGAGCAGCAAAAAACCGCGCGCAACCACAGCGTCGGGGTTCAAAGCTCAACCGACTGTTTTTGCCTCTGGGAGGAAAACATGAAAATATTCTTTGCAACACTCGCCATTGCGGCGTCTCTGCTAGCCTCGGTTGCGGGCCCGGCAAACGCCGGGGTGTCGATCAGCATCGGCGATCCTGGATTTTACGGCCGTCTTGACATCGGCAACTATCCGGCGCCGCGTCTGATCTACGAAGAACCGATTATCGTGCGCCGCGTCACCACCTGGTATCCGCCAATCTACCTCCGCGTTCCGCCCCGCCACATCCGAAATTGGCACCAGCACTGCAACGAGTACGGGGCCTGCGGCCGCCCGGTGTATTTCATCGACGACGACTGGTACCGCGACGTGTATGCGCCCCGCTATCGCGAATACCACCCCCCTCGCGGCTACTCGCATCGCCCGCCGGTGGTCGTTCGCCAGCCGACGTATTACGAATATCGTAAATACGACCACAAACCGCCCAAAAAAATCTATATCCGCGACGAACGCCATGACGACGACAGGCGGAAACCCGACGACAGGCGCAAGCATGACGACAGGTATGAGCATGACGGAGGCTATCGCCGATAACGATCTCGGATCACATTGCACCCCGCGCTCATGCAGCCCAAACCTCATGCCGCCGCCGACAGGATGCGACGAGCAACGCCAATGCTCGTCGCCCTGCTCGTCCTCTTTTCCCTGACTTCCCTCCGCGCCGCTCCCGCCAACGACTCCATCACCTGGATGGAGGTCACCATGCCGCCCTATTTCGTTCAAGCGGACCCTAACGCCGCCAACACGGGGTACGGCAACCTGCTCACCGCCATCCTCAAGGAGCGGTTGCCCGAATACACCCACTACACCATGGTCACCAATGTCATCCGCCACTTCGACCGGTTCAAACAGGGGGAAAAGGTCTGTTCCATCGGCCTCTACAAGACGCCGGAACGACAGGAATTCATGTACTTTTCCATCCCCAGCCTACTGACCATGCCGGCGGTGTTGATTGTTCGCAAAGAGAAACTGGCTGGTTTTACTCACGAAGGCCACATTCGCCTTGAGGACGTCCTGGGCGATGAAAACATCATTATTGGGCTGAGCAAAGATCGGTCCTACGGCAACAGCGTGGACGCGGTGCTCAAAAAGTACAGCAATCGGAAGAATCTGGTGATATTTAGCGGACAGGAGCTTTCAGAGAATTTCTTTAAGATGTTGATGCTTGACCGGCTCGACGGCCTGATCGGGTTGCCCGACGAGGCCATGTATCAAGCGGAAAAACTGGGTCTTCGCGACCAGATCGCAACCCTGCTGATCGATGAGAACCAACAGGGCTACGAGGGATGGTTCTGTTTTGTGGGCTGTTCAAAAAACGAATGGGGCCGTAACGTTATCGAAAAAATTAATCGCATCCTCCTCACCGAACGTCCCACTGAACGCTACCGCAAGGCCTATGAACAATGGCTCGACGAAAACAGCCGGGAGCGGTACCGGACGATTTACCAGCAGGTCTTTCTCAACACAACCCAATAGCAAACTCTGCCGCGCGCCCTGCCCGCTCCTCCCGCCGCATCCTATTTGTTTTTTCGTTTGGCGATTTTCTTGGAAAATTGTTTTTTGTACAACCGGCGGGCCTCCGCCAACCGCTTCTCACTCTTTTCAATCAGACACTCCTGAGCTGCACGCTTCTCCTCGTGCGCTTCAGGCTGCCGCTGCACATAGCCGCCGTCGGGCTGCATGTCCCAGGCCCCGCGCCGGTCGGCCAACTGCAGGTTGAGAATTTCCCGCAACTGACCCTGCAAGGCAGGCGACTCCACCGGAGCTATTACCTCCACCCGTCGTTCCAGATTGCGTTTCATCAAGTCGGCCGAACCGATGTAATACTGCTCCTGGCCGTTGTTGCGGAAATAATAGATCCGCGCGTGCTCCAGAAAGCGGCCCACCAGGGAAATGACCCGGATGTTGTCGGACAAGCCTGCGATGCCGGGCCGGAGCAGGCAGCTGTCGCGGACAATCAGGTCGATTTTGACCCCAGCCTGCGAGGCCTGATACAGGGCGGCGATGATGTCCAGATCGGTCAGGGCGTTGGTCTTGAACTGGATCAAACCCGGATTGCCTTTGCCGTGCTGCTCGATTTCCCGCTTGATGTTTTCCAGCAAAGTCTTTTTCAGAACTCGCGGCGAGGGCAACAGCTTGTTATATTTCCGCGCCGGCGCATACCCCAGGGTGAGAAAATTAAAGAATTCGGTGAGATCGTTGCCAATTTCCGGGTCGCAGGTCAGCAGTCCCAAATCGCTGTACACCCGGGCCGTGCCGGCGTGATAGTTGCCGGTGCCGATGTGGGCGTAGCGCTTGAGGCCGTTGTAATCCCGCCGCACCACAAAGATCACCTTGGAATGGGTCTTGAGACCGACCACGCCGTAGGTGACATGGATGCCCGCCTGCTCCAGATAGGTGGCCCAGTGGATGTTGGCCGACTCGTCGAACCGGGCCATCAGCTCCACCACCACCGCCACCTGTTTGCCGTTCTGCGCCGCATCGAGCAGATACTGAATAATCTGCGAATTGGCCGAGGTCCGGTACAGGGTCATTTTGATCACCAGCACCTTGGGGTCGGTGCTGGCCTCGCGCAGGAACCGCTCGACCGAAGAACTGAACGATTCGTAGGGGTGCTGGAGCAGAAAGGGTCCTTCCTCGCGAATCAGATGAAAAATGTTGGGGAAATCGCCGGCCAGCTTGTAGTGGTCAATCGGCTGATGGGGCGCAAAATGCAGTTCCGGCTTGTCAATGGTCACAATCTCCATCAGATCGCGCTTGGCCATGATGCCGTCCACGGTAAACACGTCCTTGCGCGAGTCGATGCCCAGTTGCGAGGCCAGCATGCCGCGATGCTGCCGGGTCATGACGCCGTCGACCTCCAGCCGCACAATCTCGGCGAACTTGCGATCCTGCAACGCGGTTTCGATCATCGACAGCAGGTCAATGGCCTGATCCGGCCATTTTTCAGTGATGGCGTTGCGGGTGACGCGGAACAGCTCGCAGCTTTCGATGACCATGCCGGGAAAAATAATTTCCAGGTTGTTGGCGATTACGTCTTCAAACAGCACATAGACGTGCGCGGCCGGATCGACCCGGATGAATCTGGAGATGCCGGTGCCGGTGGTCGGGACCTTGATCCGGTTGAGATAAACGTGGTCGTTGTCGCTGTGGCGGGTGGCCACCAGGAGGTTGAGCGAGAGGTTGGAGATAAAGGGAAAGGGGTGGGCCGGGTCCATGCCCTGGGGCGTAAGCAGGGGGTAGATGTTGTCGCGGAAATAGACGGCCATCTTCTGCCGCTGCGCCTCATCAAGGGCCGCATACCGGACGATGCGGATGTCCTGCTTGGCCAGCAGGGTGAGCAGTTCCCGCTCCAGGGTCTGCTGCTTTTCCAGGATGTCGCGGATCACCTCGTAGCTCTCGTCGATCTGTTGCTGGGGCGTGCGGCCGTCGATGGACAGCAGTTTCAACTCCGCGCCCACCTGCTGCTTGAGACCGCCGATCCGCTTCATGAAAAATTCGTCGAGGTTGGAACCGATCACTGAGAGAAAAAAGACCCGTTCCAGCAACGGGTTGCGCTCGTCCCGGCTTTCATTGAAGACCCTGCGGTTGAACTCGAGCCAACTCAACTCCCGGTTGAGATACCATTCCGGCGCGGTCAGATCGAAGGCCTTGTCTGACTTCTCGGATTTTTCCGCCTTTTCCGCTTTTTCTGCCTTTTGCGAGGCGTTGCCGTCGCCTTGATTCACTGGCCCATCCGCCTTGGATTCGGTTGTTGAAGCACCCACCGCCGCACCTCCCTGCGAGCAATTGTTGACGAGTAAAACGTTGCTGAGCATAACGCACTTCAGGGGAAAAAAGGGAGTTATTTTTTACTGTTCCCTCAGTTATCCACAGACCCCAGTCCTGGCGCGGCAATCTGCAGCCGAGTCTCCAAACACATCGGGGGATGCACCCGGCCAAGCCGAATCCATCCCCCGAAAGAGAAGCGCGCACACTGACGGCCTGACAGGCAGACAGGCCGATCAACCCGTGTTCGATCAGTTGTCCAGCAGCACGAACTGACCGTTTTTCACCGTGAGCATGGCAAAGGCGTCCAGGCCCAGGCCGCCGTGGTCGGTCTGAGAGAAATTGAACGTGCCGGCGGTGCCGATCAGGCCCTTGATGTTCTCGATGGCGGCGCGCGCCTTTTCCGGATCGTTGCCGCCGGCCTCAATCGCCTTGGCAAGAATGGTCATGGCGTCGTAGGTGTGGCCGCCAAAGGTCGACACTTTTTCGTTGAATTTGGACTCATAGGAATTCTTGTATTTGAGCAGGAAATCCTTCTGCGGTCCGGCAGGCAGCGAGTCGGCCACCAGCAGACGGCTGGCCGGAAAGACAATGCCCTCGGCGGCCGCGCCGGCGGCCTCGGCGTACTTAATGTTGGCAAAACCGTGGCTCTGGTAAATCGGCACGTCCCATCCAGCCTGGCGGATATTTTTAGCCAGGATCGACTGAGCCGGGACAATCGACCAGTTCACCACCGCCTCAATTTCGGCGTTGGCTTTGAGCTTGGCGACAATGGCCGAAAGATCGGTGGCGCTTTTGTCGTACACTTCTTCAGCAACAATGGCCACGCCGAAATCCGCCGCATTCTTGGCCAGTTGCTCCTTGCCCGCTTTGCCAAAGCCGTCGTTGCCGGCCAGGACCGCGATTTTCTTCACGCCTTTTTTTTGCATGGCGGCAAAAATCTGCTGGGCCGCATAGCTGTCGCTCGGGGCGGTTTTAAACACATGCGGAGACACCGGGTTGACAATCAGCTCGGCGGCTGAGCAGGAAATCAGGATGGTTTTGCCGTCTTCGGCGATTTTTTTGATGCTCAGGCTCTCGCCGCTGGTGGAAGGCCCGATGATGGCAAAAACCTTGTCTTCTTCAATCAGCTGTTTGGCAAAGGAGACCGCCTTTTCCGGGCTGCCGCCGGAGTCCTTGACAATCAGTTCGATGGTGTTGCCGTTGACCCCGCCCTTGGCGTTGAGTTCGTCCACCAGCATGCGCAGTGATCGGACCTCGGGACCACCCAGAAAGGCCGCCGGACCGGTTTCAGCCAAAATGGCGCCGACCTTGATCACGGCCGCCTGCGCCAGCGACGCGGTCAACAACAGCGTCAATACACACAACCACCCGCAACGCACCGTCCGCAGGGCAAGATTTCCGTTTTTCATCCTCTCCTCCTTAGTATTGAAAAAGACCTCTGCCTGAAATAATGACTGCGCTGTTTATGACAAATAGTCTGCCGATAGTCAACGACTACACTCAGAATTATGCCTGTGAGGACAAGCAGACACAGCCCTTGCGCCGGCGAATTTTTCCAATCTCCAGCTTTCCTTCCCACCTGCCGCGATAGCGCACACTCGTTGGCGCTCCCGTAATTGCAAGCGGGCCCGGCCGGCGCGACGTCGCGACGTCGCGCTCAGCCGTGCAACAATTCGCGGATTTTAACCGCCAGCTCCCTGGTGGCAAAGGGTTTGGCGATGAAATGGACTCCCTCGTCCAGCACGCCCCGATGGGCAATGACATTGGCGGTGTAGCCGGACATGAACAGGGTTTTAATCGTAGGACAGCAGGTTGCAATCAACCGGGCCAAGTCGCGGCCATTCATTTCCGGCATGATCACGTCGGTGATCAAAAGACGGATGTTTTCGCCGTGCGTCTTCGCCAACTGCAACGCTTCGTCCGGGGCGCCGGCGGCCAGCACGGTGTAGCCCAACTGCTCCAGCATAACCCTGTTCAAGGTCAGGATGGTTGCTTCGTCTTCCACCACCAGCAGGGTTTCGCCCTGGCCCATCGGCATCACCTCGCTGGTTTCCTCGTGGCGTTCCTCGATCTGGCCTGTCTGACGCGGCAGATAAAGCCTGAAGGTCGTGCCCACGCCCGGCTCGCTGTACACGTTGACAAATCCATTATTCTGTTTGACCACGCCGTACACGGTCGCCAGCCCCAGACCTGTCCCCTGCCCCACGCCCTTGGTGGTAAAAAAAGGCTCAAAAATCTTGTCGAGAATATCCCGTTCCATGCCTTTGCCGTTGTCGCTGACCGCCAGGAGAACAAAATCACCGGGGACAAAACCGGTTCGCTCCGCGCAATAGGCGGCGTCAAACGAGATCTTGCCGGTTTCAATGGTGATCTTGCCGACGCCGTCGATGGCGTCGCGGGCATTGACGCAGAGATTGGCCAGCAGTTGATCCATTTGCGACGGATCCATCTTGATCGGCCACAGCTCGTCGCCCGGCAACCATTTCAGTTCGATATCCTCGCCGATCAGGCGGCGCAGCATTTTGAGCATGCCTCCCACCGCATCATTCAAATCGAGAATTTTGGGGGCAATGGTTTGCTTGCGGGCAAAGGCAAGCAGCTGCCGGGTCATCTCGGCGGAGCGCCTGCCCGCCTTGACAATTTCCTGGAAATAGTTGTCCAGGGGGGACGGCGGTTCGAGCTTGCGCAAGGCAAGCTCGGCATAGCCAATGATCACGCTGAGCATGTTGTTGAAGTCGTGCGCCACCCCGCCCGCCAGTTGGCCCACAGACTCCATTTTGCGCGCCTGATGCAATTGCTCCTGGAGTTTTGCCCGATCCGACTCGACCTTTTTTCGCTCTGAGACGTCACGCACAATGGCCGACATGCCCTCGGGCGCGCCGTTGTTGTCAACCAGCAGGAAGGTCCGCAACTCTACGGGAAACACGGTTCCATCTTTGCGGCGGTACTCTTTTTCATAGAGGTTTGAGCACCCCCCGTGCATGAGTTGCTTGTTGACATGCTCCTCTTCATAGGCCAGCCAACGCGCCGGCGTGAGGTCCTGGACGCTCATCTGCTTGAGTTCTTCGTTTGCATACCCAAGCATGGCGCCGTAGGCGTCGTTGCATTCCCGGATGTTGCCCTGCAGGTCGACGACCACAAAGGCGTCCATCATGCTGCGGTACAGCGTCCGGTATTGCCGCTCACTGGCCAGCAACTCCTCCTCAACCTGTTTTTGCTCAACCAGCCGCCAGATATAGTCCGCCGTCTGGGCAACAGTCTCTCGATCATGCGCGGTGTACGGCGTTGGTTTGTCGGCGGCGGCCAGCACGGCAACCACCTTGCCTGTGCGCATAATCGGGACAACCAGGGCGCGGGTTGCGCCAATCCAATCGGCCGCATCACCGTTTTTCATTGCCGCCTGATCGTTCAGGACGAGGGCTCTCCCGTCGCGCAACCGCTCACACCACTGCGCCGCCAGATCGACCTGGCCCCCTGCCTCTGCGCCCTCCTGGGCGGCTCGACGCCAAAGGCGGTCTTTGCTGAGCCCGGATTGCGGCGTCAGGTTGCGCAAATGGGGATCCGCGATCAAACAACGAACGCAGGGGCTGTCGACCAGCGCCGCCGTTTCCTGCAAGGCCCTGGCAAAAAATTGCTCCAAGGTGTGGGTAAAGGCAAATTCCCGCAGAAAAAGGCGGGTGTGGACAATCCGCTGCGCTCGTCGCTCTTCGGTCTGATCGCGGAATGCCAAGACCACGCCCAGAACCGCTCCGTTTTCGTCGCGAATGGGCGCCGCTGTTTCAGCAATGGTCCGCTCTGCCCCGTTTTTGGCGATCAGCAGATGACGCCGGGCGCCAGGTGTTGGCAAGGTTTCGCAAAGCGCGCTGGTCACCAGGTTTTCCGCTTGTTCCCGGGTTTCTTCATCAACCAGACAAAAAACCTCGGCAAGCGGCCGCCCGCGCGCCTCCTCCTGACTCCAGCCGGTGAGCGTTTCGGCAACCGGATTGAGCAACTCCACCCTGCCGTGGCTGTCTGTGGCGATAATGCCGTCGCCAACCGCCTTCAAGGTGATGCTGTGGCGCTCCAGGCTGTGCCGCAGCCGAGATTCGGCGTCGTACAAGGCCTTGTAATGCGCCTTTCTTTTCGCCTGCCAGACAAACAGGCCCAGACTGCCGAGTCCCGCTGCCAGGACGGAGAACAGCAACAGCAGCAAGGCGGCGCGAAAACGCCAAACGCCAAATATTTGCGCTGTTTCGTCTTTGGCGATCAACAACCAGTCCGATCCCGAAATCGGCAGCACATAGGCCAGAGACTCGACCCCTCGGTGGTCGCGGCCCTGAACAAAACCGGTGCCCCCCTGCACAACCGCGGCGGCAAGCGAATCGGCTCGCTCCACCGGCGCCCGCGAGTTCTCCCACCCTTCCGGCCGATCCGGCTGTTCAGCCAGAAGCAACAGCTGCGCTCCCTCTGGCCGCGCCAGCAGCATCTCCGTGGTTGCACTTGGTTTGACCCAAGACTGGGTTAAGGGTTGGAGGAATTGAGCGGCGTCGCTGACCAGGATCACCGCGCCCAACGGCGACACCCCGGTTCGATGGGCAACAAAGAGCGGCGCAATCAGTCTGACGGCGGCGCTGGCCCCCGGTGCATCCCCTGCATCGGAATCCAGATCAATGAAAACCGGCTGGTAATCGCGCAGGGCCCGAGCCAGGGCAGCGGCGTGGTCGACCGACGTTTCCAGCTTGCCGCTGAGGCTGAACCGGACACGGCCCTCAACGTCAACCAGCGCAATATCGGCATACCGGCCATATTCGCTGACCTCGCGCAGACGACGCCGGAGCGCGCCGTCGTCGTCCTGGCCGCCTTCCCTGGCAAACAAAGCGGCAATGCCGCCGACCAGGAGCGTATCCTCGGTGAGCGCAGCCGCGTCACTCAACCGCCCGTTGCGCCAGGCAATGAACTGATCGGCCTTGAGATGGGCGACAGAGGCCAATTGCTGTTCCGCCCGCAATCGCGCCGAGGTCTCTTCAGCGTGGTAAAACCACAGGCCGCAGACCAACAACGCCAGCAAAGGAACCGCCAACCCTCCTATGCTCCAAACGGAGAAGGGATGCTTTTCAAAGGTCATCGGCGCGTCCTGGTGTGTTGCCTTTTCTTTGCGAACTCAGCCACTCACTCACTTTTCGTTGGCGGGCAGTCCTTGATTCAAATTTTGAACCCATCGACAATGACCTTGAGTTTTGCCGCCAACTGCTGCAGATCGCCGGCGCTGTCTTTCACCTGATGGCTGCTGTTGGAAATCTCGCTTGAAGCGGTGTTGACGGTGGCGATGTCCTTGGTGATTGAGGCCGCCACTACCGAGCTTTGGCTGACGTTCTCGTTCACCTCGGCCATGCCCTGGGAGGCCTGGGCAATGTTGTTGGCGATCTCCTGGGTGGCGGAGCTTTGTTCGCCCACCGCCGTCGAAATCACCCCGACAATTTCGTTGATGCTGTTGATGACTCCGGAAATTTGATTAATCTCCTCCACCGTGGTCGAGGTGGTGCCCTGCACCTCTTCGATCTGTTTTTTGATGTCAGAGGTGGCGGCCGCCGTCTGCTTGGCCAGTTCCTTGATCTCGTTGGCGACCACCGCAAAGCCCTTGCCCGCCTCGCCGGCCCTGGCCGCTTCGATGGTGGCGTTGAGCGCCAGCAGATTGGTCTGCTCGGAAATCTCGGTGATGGCCTCGGTGACCTTGCTGATCGCCTGGGCCGCCTTGCCCAGTTCCGCCATTTTGACCGAGGTCGAGCCGGCCTGCTCCACCGCCGCCAGCGAGATGGCGTGGGCCCGCTGGGCGTTGTTGGCGATTTCGCCGATGGTGGCGGTCATTTCTTCGGCGGCGCTGGCCACCATCGAGGTGTTGGTGGTCGACTGCTCCATGGCGGCGGCCACGTTGGTGAGGTTGGCGGTCATCTCCTCGGTGGCGACGGCCACGTTGTCGGCCCGCTGGGCGGTGTCCTCCGAACTGCCGGAAAGATCGGCGGCAATCTGCGACAGCCCGTTGGACGAAGCATCGATGGACCGGGTGTTTTCGGCAATCTGGCCGACAATGCCTTGCAGTTTCTCGATGAACAGGTTGAACCAGCGGGCCAGTTCGCCAATCTCGTCGCGCGAACTCACCCGCAGGCGCATGGTCAGGTCGCCCTCGCCCTGGGCAATGTCCTGCAGGCCGGCCACCGCATTGTTCAACGGCACGGTGATGCTCCGGGAGAACACCATTACCAGTCCGCAGACCAACGTCACTGCGGCCAGGGTGATGGTGAGAATGCTGTTTCGGATTGAGTTGGCGGCGGACAGAAACTCGGCCTCGTCCTGGGTCACGGCAATGCCCCAGCCCTTGAGCGGAACCGGCGCGTAGCCGGCAATTTTGGGCACGCCTTTGAAGATATAGTCCTGCGCCCCCTGGCTGCCGGCGATCATCGCCTTGGTGATCGCGTCCATATCGACCAGGGTCTTGAGATCAAGCTTCATCTCCAGCTCTTTTTTAGGATGGGCGATAATCAACCCGTTGTGGTCGCACATGAAGGCGTAGCCGGTGGAACCGACCTTGACCGACGACACGTGATTGAGCAGGGGCTGGGCCTTGAGCGACAACCCAAAAACGCCGAGAAAATCGCCGGCGGGCGACAAAATCGGCGCACAGAGCACATAAATGACGTCGCCGGTCACCTTGGAGGTCACCACGTCGCCGACCACCGCCTTGCCGGTGCTTTTGGCCTTCTGGAAATAATCCATATCCGCCAGATTGACGCCCTTGTACTCCTCGCCGCCGGCCAGTTCTCCGGTGTACATGTAGCCCTTGTCGTCGGTGACAAAGATGCCAAGATAGCTGCTGTCCAACTGCTTGAATTTGGCCTTCATCTGCTGGCGCAGTTCGGCGATGTCCGCCGCTGCGGCCTCAATCCCGGCCGACTTCACCTTCTGACCAATCAGGCGAACATTGGTGTCGACCGCATGGGCAGCTGCGGTTTTCGATTGGGCGTCCAGGGTCGATTCGATCACCGCCGCCAGTTTCTGCGCCTGGGAGGCCGCATTTTCGCTGGAAACCTGGGCCAGCGCGGTTGAGGATTTGGAAACCGCGAGATACCCTACAACAACAAGCGGCAGCGCAACCGCCAGACAGCCGCCGGCAATGAGTCGAAAACCAATGGATCGAATGTTCATCCTTCCTCCTTGTGATTGTATGGAACTTCCTGGTTCTTCAGTTCTTTTCCGTGCGGCCGACAACAGGTCGCCGCATGGTCTCGTCGCCAAAATGCTACGGCCCTGCGTCAGTCGCTGGGCCGCCTATCGGAGCCGCATGTTTTCCGACAAAGGTTAAAAATGCGTCGGACGGCAGGGGTTTGCTGAACAGATACCCTTGAATTTGCTCGCAGCCGCAGCGCTTCAGCCATGAAAGCTGCTCCTGGGATTCAACGCCTTCCGCCACCACGGTGATGCCGAGGTTGTGCGCCATGAGGATGATCGTTTCCACCAACTGGGCGTCGCTGGGGTCGCTGGTCAGGTCGCGGATGAACGACCGGTCAATCTTCAAGGTCTGGATGGGGAAGCGTTTGAGATAGGACAGCGACGAGTAGCCGGTGCCGAAATCGTCAATCGAAATGGCGATGCCGGCCGCCACCAGTTGATTGAGAGTCTCGACGGTTTTAACCAGATTGGTCATCATCGCGGTCTCGGTGATTTCCAGTTCCAGCTGGCTGCTGGCCACCCCGTGCTTGCTGAGGATGGCCAGAATCCGCTCGACCAGGTTGGTTTGCACAAACTGCAGCGGCGACAGGTTCACCGAGATGGTCAAATTCCCGCGTTCCAACCGATTGAGGGTGTGCATCATCTGGCAGGCAAGGTCCAGGACCTGTTCGCCCAGGGGCACGATCAGCCCGGTTTCTTCGGCCAGGGGGATGAAATCCTCCGGATTGACCAGGGTTCCATCCTCCTTCCGCCAGCGCGCCAGGGCCTCGGCCCCGGTGATCAGCCCGGTAAACGGATCCATCTTGGGCTGAAAGAACACGGTGAATTCACGGTTGACGATCGCCTGGCGGAGGTTGTTTTCCAACTGCCGCAGGTACGCAATGCGCTCGCTCAAATCGGCGGTAAACAGGCAATAGCCGTTTTTCCCCTTGGCCTTGGCCTGGTACATGGCAATGTCGGCGTGCTTGGTCAGAACGCCGGCAGTGGCGCCGTCCTCCGGGTAAAAGGCCACGCCGATGCTGGCGGTGACGAACAGGTCGTGCCCTTCGACGTTGAAGGGTGAGGCAAAACTGTGCAACAGCCGCTTGGTCAGATCAATGACCACCTCGTCGGTGGCCACGGCAGCCACCAGGATCAGGAATTCGTCGCCGCCAAGGCGGGCCACGGTGTCTTCTTCGCGCACCTGGCTGACCAGGCGATTGGACACCTGAAGCAGCAGTTTGTCGCCCAACTCGTGGCCCAGGCTGTCGTTGACGTTTTTAAAATTGTCGAGATCGATGAACAGGACCGCCAACCGGGTCCCACCCCGTTTAACGTGGGCAATGGACACCTCAATGCGGTCGTGAGCCAGTGAGCGGTTGGGCAGGCCGGTGAGGGCGTCGTGATAGGCCTGATGCACGATCCGCTCCTCCTGACGTTTGATGGCGGTGACGTCGTGGAACACCGCCACGTAATGGGTGACCTCCCCGTTTTCGTCGCAAATGGCGCTAATGCTTAAAACTTCAGGATAAATCTCCCCGTTTTTCCGCTGGTTCCATATTTCGCCGGTCCAACGGCCGGTTGCCAGCAAACTGCTCCACAACTGGTTGTAAAAGACCTGATCGTGCCTTCCCGACTGCAGCACGCTGGTGTTTTTGCCGACCACCTCTTCGGCGCTGTAGCCGGTTATCTCGGTGAAGGCCTGATTGACGGCGAGAATGTTTCCGGTCGGGTCGGTGATGCCAATGCCTTCCAGAGCATGTTCAACTGCCTTGCGGTAGATAATCAGTTGCTGCTCGGCCTGGATGCGCTCATTGATTTCAATCAGGATTTTCTGATTGGATCGGCGCATCCGTTCCAGGTATTGGTTGAAATGCTGTCCAAGCACGCCGATTTCGCCCAGAGCGTCTTCCTCGGCGTAGACCTGGGTGTCGCCTTCGGCGGCGCGATGCATCTGTTGCGTCAAGCGAAACAGGGGCCGGGTAATCAGGTTGCCCAGGGCCAGACCAAGCGGAACGACCATAACCAGGGCGCAGAGGACAATCAAAAACACGACCCAACCCAGCTTGGTCAACGGCGCGAGAATTTCCTCCTCGTAGACGGTTGAGGCCACAATCCAGTCGAGGCCGGGAATAGAATTGAAAAAAACAATTTTTTTCTTGCTCCCGGCGCCGTCGCCCTCCTCCCAGAGATAAGAAAACTGCCCGTTTTTCATTGCCAGCAGCCGTTGAAAAAGGGGCTGAACAACCGCGTTGTTTTCGGCGTGCACATTGCCCATCAGCCACGGGTGCAAAATAATGTCCCCCTGACCGCTGACCACAAAGGCGTAGCCGGTGTCGCCGAAATGGTGGGTTGCAAGCCCCTGGCGCAGTTCCTTGGCGAGAAAGTTAAAATCATCCTGATAGCTGGAAGCAGAGACAATCCAATCCCAGGGTTCAAAATAGGCCATGAACAGCACCTTGGCGCGCGCCGCGGCCTCGCCGGAATTTTTCCATTCGTATTCCAGGCGACCATTTTTCTGGACCAGTTGTTTCTGAATGAAATCAAACCCGGATAGGTCGGCCTGCGCCAATGCAGGGTCGGGATGGACCTGCACCGCGCCCTTGCTTGAAATCACATAAACATAGCCGTGATCGCCGACCCGCTGCCGGACAAACAGTTGCGCGGCCTGCTCCATGGCGGCGGCCCTGGTCAGTTTGCCCTCGCGGACTTGTCGCTCCAGGGAGTGCAGCAGATCGACATCGACCTGGGTAATGGCCTGCAGATGGTTGCGCACGGCCAGATGCGCGGCGTTTTCGACCACATTCTTGATTGATAGGGTGGAGGCGGCCAGTTTTTCCAGCATGTTCCGCCGCATATTGTCATAGACAAACGAGTAGATGACAACGCCCGACAGAACCAGGATGCAGGCCGTGGCCAGAGAAAAGAGGCCGACAATATGGTGGCGAATGGAAAGCCGGCGCGGCACAAGCGACAAGAGCCGGCGGTGCAGAAAATGAACACGCGAAGTCTTTTGACTGTCGGCGCCCTCCCCCTGCCCTGGCGCCCGGTCGGCGCGGAATGGCTCCGTGGGATTAGCCAAGTTGACGTCCCGTCCGTTGCAGGCCAGGGTCAAGGTTGCAGGACAACCGGGAAAAAGAATTGAGGTCCAGGCGGGAAAGGAGATCCATCTCCAGAGGCGTCAACTCCAGGCCCAACTGCTGACAGGCCTGCGGCAACGAGGTTTTGGCCAGACGACGAAACTGCGTATCGGTGATCAAACGACCGATGCAATGTTCGACAGCGCGCTGCGACATACCTGCCCTCCCCATGTGTAGGTGGATGGAGTTGTTCCCGTGCAGACAACATTGGGGCAGATCGCCCCAATCATCCAAAGAGGAGCAGGATGCGAGCCACTTTCAATTATCACTCAAAATCAAAGTGATAACAGCACATTGCTTTTCATCGCTGTCCGAAGAAAGACAAGCTGTCCCATGCGGGACAATAATGAAGGGCTCAGTAAAAGAGCTTGCGGGTGGTTTTCAGCAGACGAGCAGCCGCCGATTTGTTGTTGCCGCTTTGCTGCATGGCCCAGTCTTTGAGACGGTCCACAACCTGCTCCAGGCAGAACTCCTCGGGCGTGAAGGTAAAATGAAGGGTAATTGCAGCGGGAGCAGCGGGAGCAGCGGTTTGAGGCGAGGAGGCGGGGGCGTGCAGCCGCAGATGTTCAGGCTGGATTAATTCGCCATTGGTGATAATGGTGGCGTATTCCAGGCAGTTGCGCAACTCGCGGACGTTGCCCGGCCAATCGTGGGCGATCAGGGATGCAAGCGCGGCCTGGGAAAGACCAGGTTGCATCTTGCCCTGGTGCTGGCGGAAAACATCAAGAAAATGGTCCGTCAGATGGGGGATGTCCTCTTTGCGCGCTCGCAGCGGCGGAATGGCGAGGGGAAACACGTTGAGCCGGTAGAACAGATCGGTGCGGAACAGGCCCTGCTCGGACAGCTCCTTTAAATCCCGGTGGGTGGCGACGATAATACGGAAATCTGCAGCCTGCGGCACATCGGAGCCCAGGCTTTCGAAGACCTTCTCCTCCAGCACCCGCAACAGTTTTGCCTGCAGGGGAAGCGGCATGTCGCCGATTTCGTCGAGAAACAGGGTGCCTCCCTGGGCGCGGCGGCACTTGCCTTCGCGATTGCCGTCGGCGCCGGTGAAGGCGCCCTTGACGTGGCCAAACAGTTCGCTCTCCAGCAGGGTTTCGGGAATGGCGGCGCAATTCACCGGCACAAAGGCGGTTGGCGAACAGCCCGAAGCGGCGTGAATCGCCCTGGCCAGCACCTCTTTGCCGGCCCCGCTTTCGCCGTAAATGGCCACCGTGGTGCCGGCAAAGGAGGCAACCTGGCGGGCTGCGGTTAAAACCGAGCCCATTGCGGGCGAAACCGACTTGATGTTTTCAAAGCTGAACCGTTCGTTGAGCAAGCCCTCCATCTGGTCGCAGCGTTGCCGCAGCCGGGCGCCTTCCAGGCTGCGGCTGATGGTCAGCAGCAGTTCTTCCCGGTGGAGCGGTTTGAGCAGATAATTGTCGGCCCCCTGCTTAATGGCGGCAACCGCCGATTCAACGCTGCCGTGGGCCGTAATCACCACAAACGGCAGGCTGGGAAAGCGCCGATGGACCTCGGTCAACAGGGTGACGCCGTCCATCTCCGGCATGACCAGATCCGAGAGAATCAAATCTATGGCGCATCGTTCCAGCGTCTCCAGGGCTTCCGCGCCGCCGGCGGCGCAAACGGTGGCGTAGCCGGCTTCCCGCAGGTAGCCTTCGAGTAAAAAACGAAAACTCGACTTGTCGTCGACAATCAGTATCTGCGCGGCCACCATGTTGTTCTCCTGCTCTGTTCGTCGCTTGTCGACTATGTTCGTCTACGCAACGGGACGCGCACACAGGGCGCGCAACTGTTTGACCAAGTCGTGCATCTCCTTATACGGCAAGGACGACGCACTGTTGTGCAGCGTGAGGGCCAACGCTCCCAGCCGACTGTCGCGCAGATAACCGCACAATCCCTTCAGACTGTGGGCGGCGTCTCTGCAGAGATTGCGGTCTTCCATGAGAACGGCCTGATCCAGCCGGTTGAGTTCGCTGGCGACGTCGTCCCACAGCAATTGCAGGTAGGCCTCAATCCGTTCCGGATCATGTCCCATGTCGGCCATCACCCGATCGGTCAGAGCGCAGCGCACAGCCGGCATGGGCGGGGATATCAGCGTCGGCGCGGCCTCAGGCGCCTCAGGCGCATCAACCCGAGAAGATCGGCGACAGCATTCCGCAATCGCCAAGGCCAGTTGCTGGGAATCCAGGGGTTTGAACAGGACTGTTTGCATCCCCGCCGCCAGACACTGCTCCCGGGTTTTCCCCTCCGTGTCTGCGGTATAGGCAATGATCGGCGTGGTTTCCAGGCGCGACATCCGCTCCAACCGCCGCAAACGACAGGTCAGCTCCACCCCGTCCACATCCGGCATCCGCACGTCAAGAACCACACAATCAAAACGGGTTGCATCCATCAACTCCATGGCCTGAAAGGCGTTTTCCGCCTCGGTGACGCGGTGCCCCCAGGCTTGAAGCGTGTCGTGGAGGAGTCGTCGGTTAAAAACGTTGTCTTCGACCACTAAAATAGCAAGCGGTTCAACCACGTTTGCGGTCATTTGCTCATACTGAGGCGGCTCACTGAGCAGAAAAGGCAGTTCCACCGCAAAACAGCTGCCCTGCCCCGCCTGGCTGGCAACCTCCACACGCCCGTCCATCAACTCGACCAAGCGGCGCACGATGGCCAGTCCCAGACCTGTGCCGCCGTATTTCCGCGCAATCCCCGGATCGATTTGTTGAAACGGTTCAAACAACGAGGCGAGATGCTCTGCGGCAATGCCAATGCCCGTGTCCCGCACCTCAAAGCGCAGCAGGCAGTGGTTGTCGGAAGGCGTGAAGGCCGGCGCCGTCACTGTCAGGGTCACGGCGCCGGCGGGGGTAAATTTGACGGCGTTGCTCAACAGGTTGGAGACAATTTGCCGCAACCGCAGCGGGTCGCCCTTGATCCAGAGCGGCAGGTTGTCACTCTTGCACACCTGCAGATCGAGGTTTTTCCTGCCCGCCGCCGGCACATATTGCCATTGCAGCAAATCCACGGCCTCCGGCAGATTGAAGGCGATGGATTCAAGCTGAAGTTGTCCGGCCTCGGCCTTGGACATGTCAAGGACATCGTTGACCAGATCCATCAGCAATCGGGACGATTGATCAAGAATGTCGACGTATTCGTGCAACTGGCCGCTATCGGTGGTGCGCCGCGCCAAGCCGCTGAATCCAACCATGGCGTTCAGCGGGGTGCGGATTTCGTGGCTGATCAGGGCCAGGAAATCGGACTTGGCCCTGCTGGCGGCTTCGGCAGCCTCGCGGGCCGCGCTGAGTTCCGCCTGATGCTGTTTTTGCACGGTAATGTCCATGGCGTTGCCGACAAACGATTCGATCTGTCCACGGTCGTTGCGAATGGGAATGAAGTTGGAGAGATGCCAGCGCAGGGAGCCGTCTTGGTGCAAAATTCGGTATTCGAGCCCTCGAAGCATTGTTTCGCTTGCCAATACATCGCGCTGAAACGCCTCGCAAACGGCGACGTCCTCGGGATGAACGACCTCGCGAAAGTGTTTGCCGACCGCGGTGGAGGGGTCCTGGCCAAGCAATTTGCTATAACCCGTGGAAAGATAGGTGATTACCCCATCCGGGCGAATGGTGTAGATAATGCCGTGGCTGTTCTCCACCAGGGAGCGGTACTGTTCCCGCGCTGATTTCACTTCCCGTTCCGACTGTTTTTGTTCGGTGATGTCCTCAACAATGAAGACCGTGGCCTCGTAGCGGCCAAAAGGGTCAAACAACGGCGCCGCCATCAAGCGACACTCAATGCCCAGGGGACGGAATCGGGTTTCAACGCTGTGCGGTTGTCGCTCGCTTACAATTTGATGCTGCAGGCAAGACGACGGCGGCTGGGAGAACCCGCACAACAGATCGCAACAGCGCTGTCCCAGCGCCTCGTCCCGACTGAGGCCAAGACGCTCGACAAAGGCTCGGTTGACCCGGCGTATGCGGTATGCGCCGTCAATGACAAAAAGCAGGTTGGGCGAGGTGTCGATGATCCGCTCCCAGGTCTGCTCCGAGGCCTCGGCGGCCAAGCGTCCGGCTTCGGCTTGCTGATAGAGCCGCTCCAGGGCGCGATTGGCGAGAAACGACGATTTTCGATAGCGGCGCCAGTTGGCGGAAACAACCCAGCCAATGATGTTGGCGGCAATATAGGTTGCCACGGTGGCCAACGAGGCCACAAACCCCATGTAGATTTTCAGATAAAAGAAGAGCGACAGGCTGCCCAGGCTGAGCAGGATGGGCGGAACAGCCCGGTTGAAGGTCGGCCCCGGCTGCACCGCGTAAAAGGCGATGATCGCGAACAGGTCAATCACCACATGACCGGTGTAGAGGCCGGGGCGGGAGAAAATGATCAGGGTGTTGGCAAGGGCGCAGGCCATGGCCCAGCAAAACGACCAGCGATCAAATTGATCCGGATCGTCGGCGCGCAGAACGATGGTCATCGTCCAGGCTGAAAATCCAATCAATCCGAAACGAAGGGCCAGAAGCCATATAAAAATATCCGTCCCCCGCTGGAACAGATGATCCGCCCGAATGAACAACAGGTGCATGACGATGGCAATGCCGATGAGAACGGCAAAGGTGCGGGCGTCTTGCCGAAGGAAGTGGCGGCGATAGTCGCGTTCGTCGTCGCCGGAGGCAACGGGCGGCATGGAAGGTTGCGGCGATGTATGAGTATGCACAACAAGACGCCTGTGGATGCGCGCCGCCGCAGGGGAAAGCGCAGTGTTCGATCACGTTCCGGGCGCTTCAAAACGCCGGTTGGAGAGCGTCCATGCTTTCCCGATTGGTTCAAAACTGGCTAAGATAACGTCCTCAACCAACATTGCAAGCGTTCATTGCCGGGATCTGGAATAAAACGACGGCGTGGCCGGACCGACTTTCACCTGTCGCCGGGGCGCTGTGCAGGCCTTGACTTCGCAGAGGACGGAGAAAAAGTTACGTTCACAGAACAAGGGAGAAACGGCTGACTTCGGACACCAGACGTTGATAGAGTTGCTCTTTGTATCCATCAGTGAGCGCTACAAATCGAGCTGCAAAGATTGCATCGTCTGTCCGGACGACCTCAGCCTTCGTTTGGAAGACGGGGAGAAGCTCCTGATATGGGGGAAATTCAAGGGTGAGATCAATGATGACGCCAACCGACAACGCATGCGCAACCGCTTCGACTGCGCAACCGCTTGTTGAAACGTCAATGAGGCGTCCTTTGCCGGCCTCGTTATTGATCGTGTATTCAATGATTGCATTGTTCAGCTGAAATCGAATTCCATCCCTTTTTATCAAAGTCTCTAAGATGTTTTCAGCTTCTTTTTGGTCTTCCGCATACATGGTGCGGTAACAATGAATTCTATCGCTAAAATTGACAATTTGTTTGTAACTTATATTGCCGCTCTTCACCACTCTGACAATTGCGCCAACTTTCTTCGAGATCAGAAAATCTGCAATCTTTTTATATGTCGGCAATCCAGCAACATAGATAAAGTTACATTCTGAAATATCGCTCACGACCTCAAATTTTTCCTTCAGATCCGCAACGCAAAACCTGATTTCAGTATACAGTTTTTCCAACGCCTTGGTGTCGATATTGCCCGACATGGCAACGTGCAGTCTATTTTTCTTGATGTTGGCGACCGCCTTTGTTTTCGATTTGACGTTTGGCATAACTGCAGCATTGTCGTTTTTCAAAAATAAATTCTGAGGCTAATGAATGCAGGCATTGTACAGGGCTCATGCGCGTAAAGTCAAAAACAAACCATTTGCCGCCGAGCGCGCGGCAAACGGCCCACGCGCCTGTTCCTCGGTTGTTGTTGACGCGCGCTACCGCACAAGGCGAAACGAGGTCGGCTGGCAAACAAAACACGCCTGTGGTATCGTGCGGGCAATGTTCACTTTTCCGTCTCTTTCAAGGCGTATTCTCGTGCAGGCGAAGCTTCTCATGACGCTCAAAGGAAAATTCATTACCGCTGTTGCCGCCATCCTGACGCTGTCCTGCGGGATTCTGATCGCCTACACTTCCCATCTGCAGCATCGACTGGTGATTGGCCAGGCCGAGCAACAAGCCAGGATGCTGTATCGGCAGATCCTGCTGACCCGCCAATGGGTGGCTGATCATCAGGGGTTGTTTTTGGTGCAGGGCGAAACCGCCCAGTCCAACGCCTTTCTCCACGAGCCGCTGACAACCACGGCCAGCGGCCTGGTGCTGGTCAAGCGCAATCCCGCCATGGTCACCCGGGAACTCTCCGAATATGCGGCCAAAAGCGGACTGGGCTGGTTTCGGGTGACCAGCGCCCTGCCGGTCAATCCCGCCAACGCGCCCGACGCCTTTGAGCAGGAAAGCCTGCGGCGTTTCAGCGCCGGGCAGACCGAACATCTTGCCATTGACCGCAACCAGGACGGCCGGGTGCTGCGCTATGCCGCGCCGCTGGTCGCCGAAACATCCTGCCTTGCCTGCCACAGCGAACACGGCTACCAACAGGGCGACATTCGCGGGGCCCTCTCCGTCACCATTCCCATTGCCTGGGCCGACGCCGTTATCCGCGCCAACAATCATACCCTCCTTTTCCTTGGCCTGGCCGCGGTGCTGGCTGCGGCGGCAGTGATGCTGCTGCTCTTCAGTCGGTTGGTTGACCGGCCGATCCGCCAACTGTCCGGCGCCATGGCCGTCTTTCCCGAGCAGACGGTTGAAGCGCTGGAGTTGCCCCATTCCCAAGACGAAATTGGCCGGCTCAGCGCCAGTTTCGCCGATCTGTGCCGACGATTGTCCGCCTCCCAACAGGCCCTGGCCGCAGCCGGCGAGCAGGGCTTCCGCGCTGAAAAACTGGCGGCGCTCGGTCAACTGACCGCTGGAATTGCCCATGAGATCAACAATCCGCTCGCCGGGATGCTCAACTGCGTGCGATCAATGCAACAGGAGCCGGAAAATCTCGACCTGCAGAAACGCTACCTCCCCCTGCTCCACAAGGGGTTGCGGCGCATTGAACTGACCATGCGGCAGTTGCTCAACTACGGCCGGGTCGAACCTTTGCACATCCGTCAGGTCGACGTTGACACGGTGATCCTTGATTGCCTGGAACTGCTGGGCCACCGCTTGCACAACATCGTGGTCAACCTCGATTTGCGCTTCAACAATCTCTGCTGCATCGACAGCGAGGCCATCAAACAGATCGTGATGAACATCACCCTCAACGCCATCCAGGCCATGCCCGAAGGCGGCAGTCTCAGCATTGCCAGTCGGGAGGAAAACAATGCCGTCGCACTCACCTTCGAGGACACCGGAACAGGCATTGCCCAAGAGCTGCAGGATCGAATCTTTGATCCTTTTTTCACCACCAAAGAGATCGGCGAGGGCACCGGCCTGGGCCTTGCCGTGACCCTGGCCATGGTGCAGCGCCTCAACGGCAGGATCGACGTCCGCAGTCAACCCGGAGTCGGCGCGGTATTTATCGTCAGCCTGCCCATTGACCGCCACTGCCTGCATCCTGAAAACCAATCATCAACGAGCAAGCGAGTCAGCGCATGAAACAGATTCTGCTGGTGGAAGACGACGAAATCATGCGGATTACATTGTACGACCGGTTGATGCGGGAAAAATGGGCTCCTCGTCATTTGGTGTGGATTTGATGTATAAAACGATCAAATCCACACCAAATGACGAGGGAAACCATGAATAGTAAAGATATCATAACGTTAGGGCTCAGACTGCAGGCTCCATGGGAAATC